>ERZ1645187.755-NODE-755-length-31673-cov-7.502562_pt1 | contig 31673 bp, 30 predicted proteins | sample MGYA00575352_ERZ1645187 | MGnify/ENA primary metagenome ERZ1645187 (study PRJEB40837, sample SAMN11349314) | freshwater sediment metagenome | isolation source: river sediment | host: Sediment | place: India: Wazaribad , New Delhi | collected 2017-02-21 ... | reverse complement strand
CGTCCTTCATGCCGGTGGCGCGCCAGAGGCCGCGCGCGCCCGCCATGTTGCGGCCGTGGGTGGAGGTGCGGGAGCGGTATGCCGGCATTGCTGAGACGTCCTTGTTGATGCGTTTCTTCCCGGAAAGGGCGTGTTGTCTGACAAATGCCCTAGCCCGAAACGCCGGGCATGGCAATTTCCCGTTCAATCCGGACGAGGGCTTTGTCAGGCCTGGCCGAGGTAGAGCCGCGCGGCCCGCTCGTCGGCCAGCAGGGTTGCGGCGGGGCCTTCCATCGCCACGCGCCCCCCGTCGAAGATCATTCCGCGATGACCGATCGCCAGCGCCTGCCGCGCCCGCTGCTCGATCAGCAGCACCGCCGTGCCGTCGGCCGCAAGCCGCGCGATGCGGGCAAAACTTTCCGCCACCAGCGCGGGCGCCAGCGCCGCCGTCGGTTCGTCGAGCACGATCACCCGCGGCCGGGTCATCAGCGCCCGGGCAAAAGCCAGCTGCTGCCGCTCCCCGCCCGAAAGGCTGCCCGCGCGCGACCGCCGCCGCCCGGCGAGCGCCGGGAAGACCGCGAAGAGTTCGTTCATGCGCGCCGTCCGGTCGCGCACGCCTTCGACCACGGAAAGGTTCTCGGCCACCGTCAGCGAGGCAAACACATTGGCCACCTGCGGCACATAGCCCATGCCGGCCCGCGCCCGCTGTTCCGCCGGCAGGGTGGTGATGTCGCGCCCGTCGAGCCGGATGGCGCCGGTCACGCGCGGCAGCAGCCCGGCGGCGGCGCGCGCCAGCGTCGATTTGCCCGAGCCGTTGGTGCCGGCAATCACCAGCACCTCCCCGGCATGCAGCGCAAGATCGATACCGTTGAGGATATCGACCTCGCTGTAGCCGCCGCGCAGGCCGGATATGGCGAGCAGGCTCATGCCGTCCCTCCGAGATAGGCATCGCGCACATGCGGCGCAGCGAGCACATCGGCCGGCGCGCCGGATGCGATCAGCCGCCCGCGGTCCATCACATGCAAAGTGGAGACGAGCTTCGACAGCGCGCCGAGATCGTGCTCGATGATCAGAAAGCCGATACCCTCGGCATTGAGGCCGTGGATCTGCTCGCCGATTTCCGCAATCAGCACCGGGTTGACCCCCGCGAACGGTTCATCAAGCAGGATCAGCCGCGCCCCGGTCATCAGCGCGCGGCCGAGTTCCAGCAGCTTTTTCTGCCCGCCCGAAAGGCCGCCGGCAGGCAGGGAGGCGACGCCGCCGAGCCTGAGCCGCGCGATCACCGCCTCGGCCCGCGCCTTCACCTCGTCTTCCTGCCGGGCCACCGCCCTCGGCGTCAGGAACACCCGCGCGAGACTCTCGCCCGCCTGATCGGGCGCTGCCGCCATCAGATTCTCGCGTACGGTGAGGTGCATGTATTCGCGCGGCACCTGGAAGGTCCGCACCAGCCCGTGCCGGGCACGGTCATGGGAGGCAAGCGGCTGAAGATCAACCCCGTTCAGCCTGACCATGCCGGCATCTGCCGCGATGAACCCGGTGATCAGCGAGAACAGCGTCGATTTGCCGGCGCCATTGGGGCCGATGACACCAGTCAGCGCACCGGCCGGCACGGTGAAGCCCACCGCATCGACCACAGCCTGCGCGCCGTAACGCTTGGTAAGGTTGTCGACAACAAGGCTCATCGCTTGGAAAAATCCCCCATCAGCCCCTGTGGCCGGTGGATGGTGAAGAGGATCAGCAAAAGCCCGATCACCCCGAGCCGCACGCTCGCCATCTCCACCTCGGAAATGAACGGCAGGATATCGCGCAGGAAGCGCGAGCCTTCGAGCAGCCCCATCAGGATCAGCGTGCCCACCACCGCGCCCGAAACGCGCCCCACCCCGCCCATGATCAGCGCCATCCAGATCTGGAATGTCACCAGCGGAATGAACTGGTCGGGCGACAGATAGCCGATGTAATGGGCGTAGAACGCCCCCGCGAGCCCGGCCAGTCCTGCCCCCACGGCAAGCGACTGGATCTTGAACCGGGCGGGGTCCTTGCCCAGCGCCTTCACCGCGTCCTCGTTGTCGCGGATCGCCTCGATCATCCGGCCGAACGGCGAGGCCGCGATCCGCCGCATGGCGAGCACCGCACCGAGATTGACCGCGACCAGAACCGCCAGCACCGCCGCGCCGTTGGCCAGCCCGCCGCCCGCCTCGGCGAACAGCTTGGGAATGCCCGGAATGCCCTGCACGCCGTTGGTCAGCCACTTCTCGGAGGTGGCGACAAGCCGCACCACCTCGGAAAACCCCAGCGAGACGATGGCGAAATAATCATCGCGCAACCGCAGGCTGACCAGCCCCAGCGGCCAGGCCGGGATCGCCGCCACCAGCCCGGCGAGCGGAAAGGCAAGCAGCGGCGGCACGCCCTTGGCGGACAGCAGCGCGGCCGCATAGGCGCCGATGGCGAAGAACCCGACATGGCCGAAATTGATGATCCCGGTCATGCCGTAATGCAGGTTCAGCCCCAGCGTCAGCAGCAGCATGATCGCGGTGACGATGGCGATGGCGATGAGATAGGCGGTCATCAGCGCGCCCCCGCATGGATGCCGAACAGCCCGCGCGGGCGGATCAGCAGCACCGCCAGCAGCACGATGAAGGCGAGCGCGATCTTGTAGGTGAAGCCGACCACCGGCGTTGCCAGCTCCTGGACAATGCCGAGAAGAACCCCGGCCACCACCGCGCCGACCGGATGGCCGATGCCGCCGAGAATGGCGGCGGCAAATGCCGGCAGCAGCAATTCCCACCCCATCTCGGGCGCGACCACGGTCTTGATGCCGATCAGCACCCCCGCGATACCGGAAACGGCGCCGGCGGTGAGCCACAGTACGCTCATCACCCGTCCCGGCGCGATGCCGGAGACGCGGGCCAGCGCCGGATCATCGGCTACCGCGCGCATCTGCCGGCCGATCGGCGTCAGATGCAGCAGCGCAAAGACAAGGGCGAGCGTCGCCACCGCGACAGCCGACAGCCACAGGTCTGTCGGGTGGATGCGGATATCGAACACCCGCCACGGCCGCACCAGCGGCAGCTGGAACACCTTCTGCTGGTGGCCGAAGGCAACGCCCAGCCCGGCGCGCAGAACGAAGGCGACACCGATCGAGGCAAGCAGCCCGGCGACCGAGGACCGCCCCGCGACCTTGCGGAACACCAGGAGATAGGACAGAAACCCCGCCCCCGCCCCGGCCAGCGCGCCGGCGAGACCGCCGATGAGGATCGAACCGCCCGCGCCCGCCCCGCCCAGCGCCGCATAGGCGCCGAGCGTCATCACATCGCCCGTCGCCGCATTGGGGAACCGCGCGATGCCGAAGACAAGCGAGATGGCAAGCGCCGCCAGCCCGATGATCAGGCCGGAGACGAGGCCGGAGAGGATGAGTTCCGCAAGATCCGTCATGATGAGGGGGCGGCCCCGGCGGGGGCCGCCGCTGTCCGTTTCGTCAGATTTTCACGACATAGGCGCGTTCGAGCTTGCCGCTCTTGATCGGGTAGACGCCGAAATCGGGCGAGACATCGCCGAATTCATCGAAATCGAGCACCGAGGACGCACCCTCGTAGTTGATCTTGCCTTTCTTCAGCGCCTCCTTGCCCTCGGCGAAGGTGGAAACCTTGGTGCCCTCGGGGTTGGCAACCTCACGGATCTTCTTGTTGATCGCGGCAAGATCCGCCCCCGGCCCGGCCGCTTCCATGGCAAGCGCCAGCACCGTCACCATGTCCCAGGTCATCGCGGCGTAGATGTTGGTCGAACCCGGCTGGTTCATTGCCCGGGTGTAGGCGGCATCGAACGCCTTGTAGGCCGGGGCCTGCTCGTTGGCCACCGAATCGACCGAGAAGATGCCCTCGACCGCCTCGTTGCCCAGCGCCTTGACGAGTTGCGGATTGGCCGCCCAGCCGGGGATGATCCACTTGGTCTTCTCACCCAGCTGGAACCACTCGCGCAGGATGATGGTGGTATCGGCGAGATACGACCCGGTGACGATGACATCCGGCTTGGCCGCCAGAACCTTCTGGAGTTCGGCCCGGTAGCTCGGCTGGTTCGGCTCATAGACGACCGAGGCCGCGACCTTGTTGCCCATCCCCTCCCACGCCTTGCGGAAGCCCTCGGTGTTGCCGATGCCCGAGGCATTGTTGAACGCCATCGTCGCCGCGGTCTTGAAGCCTTCCTTCTTCGCGATCTGCGCAAACGCGCGGCCGAACCGGTCGTTGGTCGCCTGGAAGCGATAGGACAGGCCCTTGGCATTGGCCGGGGCGACCGACAGCGCCGGCGCTCCGGAGGTGTTCATCAGGATCAGGTTGGCATCGTTGGTGAGCGGAATGACCGCAAGCGACACCCCCGACGACCATGTGCCGAGCACCGCCTGCACCTTGTTGACCTCGATCAGTTTCTTTGCCGCCAGCACGGCGGCCTGCGGCGTCGTCTGGGTATCCTCGGCCACCACCTCGAACTTGCGGCCCGCCGCGCCGCCGGCGGCATTCACCGCCTCGGCTGCGGCAAGGATCATCTTCTGCATGCCCGAGCCATAGGGGCTGCCTGCCCCGGTGACCGGATTGAGCGCGCCGATGCGGAACGCATCGCCGGCTTGCGCAAAAGCGCGGCCGAGGCCGGGGGCGGACAGCGCGGCGGCGGCCAGCGCTTGCAGGGTGGTGCGGCGGGTGAGGGTCATGGAAAACTCCCTGGAATGTTGAGGTGTCAGAGCGGACGGCGGTTCAGTCACAGTCAGGTCGGGCAAAGTCAGTTCAGCCCCTTGCGCTTGACGATTTTGCCAGAGCGCAGGATCAGCGGCATGTGGCGGCCCTGCCCGGTCAGCAGGGCAAGGTCCTTCAGCGGATCGCCGTCGACGGCGATCAGATCGGCAAAGGCGCCGGGGGCGACGGCGCCGATCTTGCCCTCCATCCGGCAGAGTTTCGCCGCGATGTGCGTCGTGCCGGCGATGATCGCCTGCGGTTTGAGCACCCGGCCGCGGATGACGAATTCCTCCGACTGGTGGCGATGCATCTCACCCAGGAGATCGGTGCCATAGGCCATGGTCAGTCCCGCCCTTTCCATGATCGACAGCGATTCAAGCCCCTTGAGGCGAACATTGTCGATCTTGGCGACGGAACCGGCGGGAAAGCCGAGCGAGGCGCCTTCGGAGAACAGCTTTTCGTAGGTCACCAGCGTCGGCACCGCGACCGCGCCGGCTTTCGCCGCCAGTTTCGCCGTCTCCGCCGCGATCAGGTTGCAGTGTTCGAGGGAGTGGACGCCGCATTCCACCGCCCGGCGGATGGCCTCGTCGGTATAGAGATGGGCCGAGACATAGGTGCCGGCCCCGCACGCCTCCTCGACGATGGCGAGGATCTCCTCGCGCGAGAAGCCCATGAAATGGATCGGATCGGTGGGGGAGGCGACGCCGCCATTGGCCATGATCTTGATGAAATCGGCCCCGGCCTTGATTTCCTCGCGGCTCGCACGGCGCACCTCGTCGATGCCGTCGGCAATGCGGCCGAGCGCGCCGAGGCGGAAGCCGGTCTTCTGTGTCGGTGTATCGTCATACCGCCCGCGGAAATCGCAATGCCCGCCGGTCTGGCTCAGCGCCTTGCCCGAGCGGACGAGCCGCGGCATCGGCACCAGCCCCTCCTCCGCCGCCACGGCAAGGCCGTGATCCGCCCCGCCGACATCGCGCACCGTGGTGAAGCCGCGCATCAGCATCGCGTTCATGATGCCGAAGGCCCGCGCCGCGACCAGCGAGTCAGGCAGCTTCGCATTCGCACCGAGGTCGGCGAGGGTGGCCACCACATGCACATGGCAATCGATCAGCCCGGGCATCAGCGTCCGGCCCTTGAGATCGATCACCCGCGCCTTCGGCGAGGCGACCTTCGCCCCCACCTCGCGGATGACATCGTTCTCGATCAGGACGCTGACGGGATCGGTCGGACGATCCGCCGTGCCATCGACAATGCGGCCGTTGGTGATCAGGGTGAGAGCCATGGCGGTTCCTCAGGCTTGGTTGCGGGCGATGAGAAAGGCGGGGATGAGCATCGGCGCCAGCGCGGCGACTTTCGGCACATCGGCCTCGGTGTAATGGTGTTCGGCATCGAGCAGGTTCATCGTTCCGATGGTTTCGCCATTGTAGACGATCGGAATGTTGATGACCGAGCCGCAGCCGAGGCTGGCGATCAGCGCATGATCGAAGAACGCCCAGCGGATCGCCGCCATGTCGCGCCCGAGATAGGGCTTGCGCCCGGCGAGCACATGCGCGCCCCACGGTGTCGGCCCCATCGGCTTGCGGCCGAACACCGGATAGGCCTCGGGCATGTTCGAGTGGACCCGCGCCACCTCCGCGCCGTCGACATAGAGAAGCGTGAAGAGTGTGTGGCCGACCAGCGCTTTCGTCTCGGCCTCCATCGCGCGATAGAGCGCCGCGGGCTGGCCGGGATGTTCGAGCGTGGCGGCAAGCGTCTGCAATGACGACGTGGCAAGGGTCATGTCAGCGGTCATGTCGGCGGTCATGTCGGCCTCGGGGCTTTGGGGAGTGTTTCGGGCAGCAGCCCTTGCGGGCGCAGGTGCAGCAGCAGGATGAGCGCAAGGCCGATCAGGATCTCGCGGATGGCCGCGACCTGCACCGGTTGCAGCCCCGGCACCCATTCCGCTGCGAACCGCGTGAGTTCGATGAACAGCACCACCGCATAGCCGCCCAGCACCGCCCCGGCCGGCCGGCCGACGCCCCCGGCGGTCAGCCCGAGAAAGATGTAGATGGTGATCAGCGGCTGGATGTGATCGGGCGAGAAATAGCTCTGGTGATGCGCATAGAGCGCCCCGGCCAGCGCGGCGATCGCCGCCGACAGGCCGAACGCCTGGAACTTGAACCGGAGCACCGGCTTGCCGGCGAACCGCGCCAGCTCCTGATCCTCGCGGATCGCCTTCAGCGTCCGGCCATAGGGCGAGGCATCGAGCCGGGCGAGCAGCCACCAGACGAGGGCCACCACCGCGCTCACAAGGCCAAGATAGGCCAGGTTGAACCCCGCCGGGCCGAGCGCGGCCTTCATCGGCGCGGGAATGCCGGAAATGCCGTCCGCCCCCTTGGTCAGCCAGCGCTCGTTGAGGGCGATGAGCCGCACAACCTCGGCAAACCCCAGCGTGACGATGGCGAGATAGTCATCGCGCAGCTTCAGCGTGGCGAAATTGACGATGAGGCCGGCAGCAACCCCGGCCAGCGCCGCCACCCCCCAGCCGATCAGCACCGGCGCGCCCGCCCCGGTCGCCAGCGCCGAGGCATAGGCGCCGACGCCGAACAGCCCGGCAAGGCCGAGGTTGACCATCCCGGCCGACCCCCAGACGAGATTGAGGCTGAGCGCCAGCAGCGCGTAGATGCCGCCGACCGTCAGGGTGAAGATGAGATAACTGACCATCACATCGCCCTTTCGCCGAACAGGCCGCGCGGGCGGAAGGTGAGCATCGCCAGAATGGCGATGAAGCCGATGCCGGTGCGGTAGGTCGCCGGCGCGACCAGCAACGCCAGCTCCTCGGCCACCCCCAGCGCCAGCGCCCCCGCCACCGCGCCGGGAATCGAGCCGAGCCCGCCGAGCACGGCGGCAGCGAAGACCGAGAGCAGCACCCTGAAGCCGGTGAGCGGATCGATCGACGTATCGAGCCCGATCAGCACACCCCCGGCGCCGGCCAGCCCGCAGCCGAGCATCAGCGCGGCGAGCGAGATCGTCCTGGGGTCGATGCCCTTGAGACGGGCAAGGTCGGGGTTGTCCGCCACCGCCCGCATCGCCCGGCCGAAGCGCGTGAACTTGAGGAACAGGAACATCGCCACCATGATCGCGGCGGCCATCGCGAGGTTCTCGATCTGCTGCGGACCGATGCGGATGGAGCCGAACCGCAGGTCCGGTTTCAGCGGCAGGTCAAACCCGCGCAGGTCGTTGCCATAGAAAAAGCGGATGATGTTCTCGATGACGATGTTGAGGCCGATCGAGGCGATCGCCACCGTCAGCGCCCCGGCCGGGCGCAGCCGGCGCAGCGCCCGGTCCTCGATCAGCCCGCCGAGGATGCCGGCGGCAAGAAAGGCGACCAGCAGGGTGGGCAAGGCCGGCAGCCCGGCCTTGGTATTGGCGATCCACCCGGCAAACGCGCCGAGCGTGACATAGGCGGCAATCGAAAAGCTCGGATAGCGCAGCACGGCGAAGATCGTGGTGAAGCCGACGGCGGGCACCGCCAGCAGCGCCCCCGTCATCACCCCGTTGGCCAGCGCCTGAGACAGCTGCGACATCCGGGCCCGCTCCTCAGGCGATCTTGACCAGCGCCAGCTTGCCGGCCTTCACCTGCTCGTAGCGGAACCGGCAATCGGAAATGTCGCCCTGATCGGTGAAATCGCACGGGCCGGAGGCGCCGTCGTAGTTGACCGCCTGCTTGGCGGCGATGGCTTTGAGGCCATCGAGCGCATTGGTCACTTTCGCCCCGCCCGGCGCCTGGCTGACCTTGCGGATCGCGTCCTTGATCGCCGCGCCCGAGGCCTCGCCGGACAGCGCGATCGCCATCACGATCAGGTTGATCTGGTCGTAGATCTGCGTCGTGTAGGGATCGGGATTGGCGACGCCGATCTTGGCGGCAAGCTGCTTGTGCGCATCCGAACCTTCGGCCGGCGAGGGGGCGATGGTGAAGATGCCCTCGGCCACCTCGGCCGGCACACCTTCGAGCAGCTTGGCGTTGACCGAATAGGCAAAGGCGATCTTCTTGCCGGTATAGCCCGCCTTGAAGATATCCTTCAGCATCACCGTGGTATCCGGCGTGTAGCCGCCGAAGATCAGCGCATCGGGCTTGGCCGCCAGCGCCTGATCCACCTCCGAGCGGTAGGACGGCTTCTTGTCGTCATAGATCAGCCGCTCGGCCTTGCCGCCGCCCTTTTCCATCGCCGCCTTGATGTTGGCGAACTGGCTGTCGGCGAACGGCGTCTGCGGCGTGAGGAAGAACACCGATTTCGCCCCCTGTTCGAGCGCGAATTCGCCGAACTTGCGGCCCTGCAGCGTGGTGTTCGGCTGGGTGCGGACAAGAAAGCCCTGATGCGGCAGCAGCGTGATCGAATCCGCGCCCGAGACGGTGGCGAGGAAGGTCTTCGATTCCCAGCACAGCGGGGCGACAGCCGTGGTGACCGAGGAGGCCCAGGTGCCCATGATGGCGGCCACCTTGTCGACATCGATCAGCTTGCGCGCCGCGCGCACGCCGGCCTCCGGGTTGGTCTGGTCATCTTCCGAGATCAGCTCGATCTTGCGGCCGAGGACACCGCCGGCGGCATTCACCTCGTCCACCACGGCTTTCACCGCTTTCACCATCACCGGGCCATAGGGCCCGCCGGCGCCGGTCAGCGGGGTCAGCGTCGCCAGTTTGATCGGCGCGGCCTGCGCGCGGACAAGGCCCGGCAGGGCCAGCGCGCCGGCGCTCGCGGCGGCGGCGGCAAGAAGGGTTCTGCGGTCAACGGAAAGGCGCGTGGTTGTCATCGGTTCTGTCCTTCTGGTGTTGAGGCAACGGGGTGGGCAGGCAAGACATTCGGCAGGCGGCAGACAGGCGGAGGTCACCCCCCGAGGAACAGGCGACGGATCTCGGGGTCGGCGGCAAGCGCCGGGCCCGCCCCCTCGCGCACTGCCCGGCCGGAAACGAACACATAGCCCCGCGATGAGATTTCAAGCGCTTCAAGCGCGTGCTGCTCGACCATCAGGATCGGCATGCCGGCCACATTGAGCGCGACGATCACATCGAACAATTCATCCGCCGCCTTGGGTGACAGGCCCGCCGTCGGCTCGTCGAGCAGCATCAGGCGCGGCGCCGTCATCAGTCCCATCGCCATGGCGAGGATCTGCCGCTGCCCGCCGGAGAGCGTGCGGGCAAGCGCACCCTTCTTCTCAGCCAGCATCGGGTAGCGGTCATACATCTCGGCGCTGCGCGGCCCGGCGGCGGCAGGATCGAGAAACGCGCTGATCGCCAGGTTCTCGGCCACCGTCAGCGTGCCGAAGACGTTTCGCTCCTGCGGCACGAAGGCGATGCCGGCGCGCGCGCGCTTCAAGGCATCGCTGCCGCCCAGTTCCTCCCCTTCGAAGCGGAACGAGCCCGAGGCGACCGGCAGCAGCCCGGCCACCGCTTTGAGCAGTGTCGATTTGCCCGCCCCGTTCGGCCCGATGATCGAGACGATCTCACCCGCCGAGACATGCACCGCCGCGCCCTTGAGAATCTCCTCCTCGCGCGAGTAGCCGCCCACCGCCCCCTCGATCCGGAGCACGCTCAATGCCGCCTCCCGAGGTAGGCTTCCTGCACCATCGGGTTGGCAGCCACCGCCGCAAACGGCCCCTCGGCCAGCACCGCGCCCTCCGCCATCACGATCACCGGATCGCACAGCCGGCGGATCAGCGCCATGTCGTGCTCGATCAGCAGGATGGTGATGCCCGCCCGGTTGATTGCGGTCAGGTGATCGCCGATCTCCTGCGCCAGCGACGGATTGACCCCCGCCATCGGCTCGTCGAGCAGGATCATCCGCGGCCTGGCCATCAGCGCCCGGCCGATCTCCAGCAGCTTCTTCTGCCCGCCGGAAAGCGCCGTCACCGGGTTGTCGATGACGTGATCGAGCCGCAGCCGCCGGGCGACGGCCAGCGCCTCCTCGGCCAGCGCCGCCTCATGGTCTTTCGCCGCCCGCCCGCCGGCCAGCGCGGCGCCCAGCCGGTCGCCCGGTTGGGCCGGGCCATGCAGCATCAGGTGCTGGAACACGCTCAGCCTGGGAAAGCCGCGCGCCAGCTGGAAGCTGCGCACCAGCCCGGCCCGCACACGGGCATCGGCGCTGGTCCGCGTCGCCTCCTCCGCGCCGAAGCGGATGCGGCCGGCCTCGGCCGGATAGAGCCCGGAGACGACATTGAACAGGGTCGACTTGCCGGCGCCGTTCGGGCCGATCAGCCCGGTGAACGAGCCTTCCGCCACGCTGAAGGTGACCCCGCGCAGCACCGGCACGCCGTAAAAGCCGCGCGTCACGCCGGAGAGGACAAGCAGCGCGCTCATCGCATCCGCTCCGCCAGCGGCACCACCACCGCGCCGCCCGTCTTTGGCAGGCCGGCAAGCTGGGTGCGGACCGAGGTTTTCCAGAATTCGAGCAGGTTGCGGTAATACGGCGGATCATCGCGCACGATTGTCTGGGCAATCATCCCGCGCATCAGGCACAGCGTACCGTTCATCAGCGCGCGCACCGTCTCCGGCTCGGCCTGATAGCGCGCGGCGAGGCTGGTCCAGATCCGGTCGAGCGCGCCGTGCCATTCGCTGACCACCGGCAGCAGCCGCCCGCGGAACAGGTCGTTGTGCCGCGCCTCGGGCAGGAATTCGAGCGTGACGTAGAACAACCGGTTGGCCATCATCGCCCAGAGATAATCGATGATCTCGTCGGACGAGCCTTCCCGCGCCGCGAACGCATCGGTGAAGGATTTCAACTGCCCGATCACCCCGTGGAGCATGTGCTCGATGGCGCTGGCCACCAGCTGCTCGCGGCTTTCGAAGTGATGGGTCAGCGCCCCGCGCGAGACGCCCGCCGCCTCGGCGACATCGTTGGTCGCGGTATGCGCCAGCCCCTTGTCGAACATCAGATCGACCGTGGCGGCGAGCAGCCGGGCGCGCGTTTCCTCGCTGCGTTCCCTTTGGGATCGGCGGGCGCGCGGTTGCGGCATGAACCCTCGCTGCGTGGTGAACGGATGGGTCGTTTTCAACAAACGAACAGGTTTGTTTGTTTTCTGTCAAGCGCCGGATCAGACTTTTGTCGCAGCCGGATACCGGCCCGGTCACCTGCTGCCCTGCCCATGCCTTGCGCACCGTCATCCGGCGGAAGACAGCGCCCCGGACAAGCTTTGGCCTTCGCAGGTGTCTGCGTCAGCGCCCATCCGGCGGGCAGGTGCGCCGCACGCGCGAGATCGCGCCCGCGCGCCCGTCGATACCGGTGTGGTGGCCGAACGGGAGGCACCGCCGAAAGGAGCGTGACAGGCCTGTCCATCCGCCATCAGACCGGAGGGATTTTGACCTTCGGGGTGGAGTATGCCATGGGGCGCTGTGTTCAATCGCTTCGGGTTTACCATGACATCGGGCGCGCCCGGATCTTCTCCTGCTTTGGCGCAACCAGCAGCGAACCGCCTGATGCGTCGTGTACGCGGCGCGCTGCTCTGCGCGCTGGTGTTGGTGGGCCTGTTGATGGGGCTCCGCCTGTGGGCGACCGATGGCGCCCGCGGCTTTTTCTACCAGACGGAGTTTGCACCGGCCTTCTCGATTGCCTGCGGCAAGGGCTTTCGCAACATTGGCGGCGCCAAGGGGGACGAGGTGCGTGCCTTCCTTGCCGGAAGGGGGCCGGTCCCCACCTGCGATGGCGTGTTCACTGCCAACCCGGAGATGGTTGAACCCAACATTCTCCAGTACCAGACCATCTCGCTGCAATATGCCTTTGGCCATTTGTGGAAAGGCCTCGGGGTCGGCTGGCATGCTGCGGGCATCGTCCTTGGGGTTCTCGTGGCTCTTCTGGCCTTTGCCGCCTATTTTCTGGCCAGCCAGTTCCTGGGCTTCGCCCCATCGCTGCTGATCGGTCTGACCGGTGCACTGGCGATTGGCCCGCTGGCAACCTACGCCGTCGACATCCGCGACTTTTCGAAGGCGCCGTTCATTGTGATGCTGCTGGGGCTGTTCTTCGCCATCACTTTTGGGGATCGCGCCCGGTTGATGCGCCTTGGACTTGCAGCGGCATTGGTCGCATGCATCGGCATCGGCTTCCGCTCGGATGTCAGCCTGTTCCTGCTGTTGACGCCGTTGGCCTTCCTCATCCGCGCCATCCGGGCCGATGCACGGGCATCCGCACTGACCGGACTGGCGATTTTTGCCCTTGTCTGCCTGGCCTTCAACACACTCCTGCTCGATTTCTCTCACGGACTGGGGCGGAATTTTCCGCATTTCGTTGTGCTCGGTCACGCTCGGCAATTCCTGCTGCATGCCGGGCTGATCCCCTCGCCACAAGGCGCGATGACGGTCTACAACGATATCTACGTCCATGCGCTGGTCGGCATGTTCACCACCGGGGCGGGCGGACAGGCCCCCGCCTATGCCAGCCTTGCCTATGACGAGGCGGGCCGCAGGTTCCTGATCGAACTGATCAAGGTGTTTCCCGCCAACGAACTCACGCTCGCCGTCTCTGCCGCCTACCGGTCGCTGTTCCCTTTCCTCAAGGCCAGCGACAGTGCCGCCCTGGCGCTGCTGGTGATCGCCTGTTTTACGGCCATCCTGTCGCTCAGGGCAAAAGGCGCGCTGTTTGTCGCGCTGGCCATCGCGCTTGCCGGGCTGACAGGCGTGCAGTTCGACCCGCGCCACTATCTGCATGTGTTCATCCTGGGCCTGATTCTGGTCGCCATTCTGGTGGCCACGCTGATGGATGCCGCCGGCGCGCGGGTCGCAGGCCAGCGCTGGGCCGGAATGCGCCCGCTGCTCTGGGCCGAGCCGCCGGCCGGGTATGGCTGGCGCCCTGCCCTGGTATTTGCCGCCCTGTGCCTCAGCGTCCCGGGCATCCTGCTGCTCGCCCGCGGGCTGCAGGATCGGTCGGTAGCCGCGATGGTCGAGACCATCGGGCGCTTTCCCCGGCAGGACCTCGCCTATGCCGAGACGGATGGCGAGGCCGGCACACGCAACCGCGTGTTCGATCTGACCGGAGTGGCAGCCGGCGGCTATTTCGCCATGACCTTTGCCGGCCCGTCGCAGTGTGATTTCGCCCGGACCGCCATCACCGTCGATTACGCCGAGGATGACGCGTTTTTCCGCTGGCCGTTCCGCATGGACCTGCCGGCCGGCGAGATCAGGGCGGCCTATTTCCCGGCGCCGGTCTATCCGGGCCGCAAGGGTCTGAGTTCAGCAACAGTGTCCGGGCTGAAACCGGGCTGTGACATCGCCCTCGCCAGACTGGCACCGGACCGGGCGTTCGTTCCGTTCCACTATTTCGATGGCCTGCTGGCCGAGCCGGCCCATCACCGCCACCCGCTCATGGATGGTGCGGACCTCGCCGTCTGGCGGGCACGCCGCGCGCTGGGGCTGGAAGCCTGTGCGATCGACAGGATCGCCCTGGCGGGCAACCGCCCGGCAGAACGGATCAATCATGCGCTGACCATGCCCCGTGCCATCGTCTTTGACGCGGACCCCGGACCGGACGGCATATCCTCCGATCATCTCGACATCGGCCTTGGCGAGATCACGGTCGATGGCCGCACCTTCCCGCTCAGCACCATGCGGCTGGAAACGCTCAGCGCACCGGTCTTCCCGGTCAAGCGCAACCTCAATATCCTTGACAAGCCGCTGAAAATTGGCAGCGAAACCATACCGCACGGCTTCGGGGCCCATGCGCCGAGCCGTTTCGCCGTGATGCTGCCCGAGGCCCTGCGCGGCAAGGCGGGGCATCTGTCGTTTGTCGCAGGCATCGATGCCCAGACCGGCGGTGCCGGTACGGTCAACCTGTCTGTCTGTCTGGTGAAGTGATAGGGAAAGTATTTTTGATGGCCGAGACCCCAATGCTCCAAGAGTTTGAAGCCAGGCTGGCCGGCAGGCGGGTGCTGGTGACGGGCCACACCGGCTTCACCGGGGGCTGGCTGTGCATCTGGCTCCATGCGATCGGCGCCCGGGTCACCGGCCTGTCGCTCGCTCCCAACACACAACCGAATCTGTTTACCGCTGCCGGTATCGAGGCGATCGTCGAATCGCACATCGGTGACATCGGCACGATGCCGGTCGTCCGCGCCGCCTTCGAGGCCTGCCAGCCGGAGGTGGTCTTCCACCTTGCGGCCCAGCCGCTGGTCTCCCGTGCGTTCGAGGATCCGCTGGAATCCTTCGCCTCCAATGTCATGGGGACCGCCCATGTGCTGGAAGCAGCCCGCCAATGCGCCGCGACACGCGCGGTGGTCTGCGTGACGACCGACAAGGTCTATGCCGATCAGGATTGGCACTGGGGCTATCGCGAGACCGACACACTCGGCGGCAAGGACCCCTATTCGGCCTCCAAGGCAGCGGCGGAGCTGATCGCCGCGACCTATCAGAAAACGCTGGCCAGCCGCGGCAACAGCGTCGCCATCGCCACCGCCCGCGGCGGCAACATCATCGGCGGCGGCGACTGGGCGGACAACCGCATCGTCCCCGATTTTGTCCGCGCTGTCGTGGACAACCAGTCGCTGGTTCTGCGCAACCCCGATGCGATCCGCCCCTGGCAGCACGTGCTGGCGCTGGTCCACGGCTATATCGTGCTGGCGGCACGGCTGCTGGAGCAGCCGCAGGCGGCGCAGGCGTGGAACTTCGGCCCGCTCAACCAGCAATCGGAGCCGGTCGGCGCGCTCGTCGAGGGGCTGGCGGAAGCGTGGCGGCGGCCTGACCTGCAATATGAAAAGCCGAAGTTCCCGGAAACACGCTTCCTGCATGTCGACAGCACGAAGTCGCGTCGCGATCTCGGCTGGCAACCGCCGATCGTGTTCGCCGATACCGTGCGGATGACCGCCGAATGGTACCGTGATTTCTACGCCGGAACCGCATCGGCGCGCGATCTCTGCCAGCAGCAGATTGGCCGCTACCGGACCGCACTGGGGACGGTGCGGTGACAGGCGCGCCGGTTCTGGTCACCGGAGGGACCGGCTTCATCGGCGGGCATCTGGTCGACCGGCTCCTGGCCGAGGGGTGTGCGGTCACGCTGCTGGCCCGGCCGGGCGCTGCAATTCCCGCCCGCTGGCAGCAAAGGGTCGAGGTGCTTCGGCTGACCGGCATGGACTACGCCGCCATGATCGACCTTGTCGGCTCGCGCCGGTTCTCGGTGATCTATCATCTCGCCGCCGCCGGCGTCCTGCCGCAGGATCGGAACATCGAAACACTGCTGGCGGTCAACACGCTCTGGCCGGTGGCGCTCGTGCGCCTCGCCGCCGCCACTGGCGCACGGCTGGTGGTTACCGGTTCTTCGGCCGAATATGCGCCCGCCTCTGACGGCACGCTGCTGGTGGAGACCGCTCCTCTGGAAACCGAGCGCCTCTATGGCGCCACCAAGGCCGCCGGCGGCCTTGCCACGCTCGCCGCGGCCCACAGTCTCGGCGTTCCTGTCGCTTATCTTCGCCTTTTCAATGTCTACGGACCCGGCGAGGCCGCGCATCGCCTGCTGCCCTCGCTGGTCAGCCAACTGGCCCGTGAGACGCCGGTGGCTCTCTCGGACGGCCTGCAGATCCGAGATTTCATCCATGTGGGCGATGTGGTCGAGGCCCTCTGGCAGGCAGGCACGGGTGAGGCCAGGACAGCGGCCTTCAATATCTCGACCGGCACAGGCCACTCCGTCCGCGATTTTGCCTGCGCCGTGGCCCGGGCTCTGGGCAGGCCCGAGAGCCTGCTGCGGTTTGGGGCCCTGCCCCGGCGGCCTGACGATCTGGCCTGGCTGGTTGGCGACAATGCGCGCGCGCGCGCCAGCCTGTCGTTCCAGCCGCGCTTTGATTTCGCATCCGGGATTGATTGCGCTATAGCGGCGCTTCGTTCCGATAAAGGGGAGGAGTGATTTTGGCCCCTGCTGATCCTTTGACCGCAGCGCCGGACAACCGGCGGCTGATCACCATTTCCGTCCCCGTCCTCAACGAGCAGGACAACATCGACCGCCTGCTGGAGCGATTGTCCGCACTGGCGGAGAAGGAAAGCGCCTACCGCTTCGAGTTCCTGTTCACCGACAACGCCAGCACCGACCGCACTTTCGAGAGTCTGGCCGAGCATGCCCGCCGCGATCCCCGGGTGCGGGTTCTGCGCTTTTCGCGCAACTTCGGCTTCCAGCGCTCGATCCTGGTCAACTATCTCAATGCCCGCGGCGTCGCCGCTGTCCAGATCGACGCCGATCTTCAGGATCCGCCGGAGCTGATCAGCGATTTCCTCCGCTCCTGGGAGGCGGGTTACAAGGTGGTCTACGGCATCCGCAAGCGGCGGCCGGAGAGCCCGGTCAAGCATGCCATCCGCAAGGCCTATTATCGCGGCGTCGCCTGGCTGAGCGAAACCGAACTGCCGGTCGATGCCGGTGATTTCCGTCTGATTGACCGCGTGATCATCGATGAGTTGCGCAAGCTGAGCGAACAGACCCCCTATCTGCGCGGGTTCATCGCCTCGATGGGCTATCCGCAGACCGGCATCCCCTATGATCGCATGGCCCGCGTGTCCGGCTTGTCGAAGTTCAGTTTTCTCCAGCTTGTCGAACTCGGCCTGGATGGTGTCACCAGCCAGTCGACCCGGCCGCTGCGGCTGATCACCATGTTCGGCGTTCTGGCCAGTATTTTCGCCTTTGCGCTGGCTCTCTACTATTTCTACTATTTCATTACCGCACCCGATACGCTGCCCGCCGGGTTCACCACGCTGATCATCGTCTCGCTGACCTCACTCGGGCTGAGCACATTCTTCATCGGCCTGATCGGCGAATATGTCGGGCGGATTTTCAACAACACGCGCGGCCTGCCGCTGGCGGTGATCGAGCATCGTATTGAAGCGCCCGCGATTGGTGCTAATCAGACGCTTGAATTTGACAGGACGCTGGTCGAGGCAGCCCCCGACGGCACAACACGGAGCCTGACCCGATGAAAGCTGTGATCCTCGCCGGCGGTTTCGGCACGCGTCTTGCGGAAGAGACCGACATGCGACCCAAGCCGCTGGTCGAAATCGGCGGCAAGCCGATCCTCTGGCACATCATGAAGATCTATGAAGCTGCGGGATTCAACGAATTCATCATCTGCTGCGGCTACAAATCTCAGATGGTGAAGAACTATTTCGTCAACTACTTCACCGAGAACTATGACCTGACGGTCGACCTTGCCGCCAACCATGTCGATTTTCACGGCAATCCGAGTGAAAAGTGGAAGGTGACGCTGGTCGATACCGGCCTGCACACGATGACCGGCGGCCGCCTGAAGCGCATCCGGCCCTATCTCAACAACGAGACCTTCTCCCTCACCTATGGCGATGGCGTTGCTGAACTTGACCTGCGCAAGGTTGTCGAATTCCACCGGGCCCACGGGCGCAAGGCAACGGTGACCGCGGTGCCGACGCCGGGCCGCTTCGGTATTCTCGATCTCGGCGGCGAGGGGCAGGTGCGCGCCTTCCACGAAAAGCCCGATCAGGGCGGCGGCTGGATCAACGGCGGCTTTTTCGTGCTCGACCCTTCCGTGATCGATTATGTCGAGGGCGACACCACCATCTGGGAGCGCAAGCCGCTCGAACAGCTGGCGGCGGATGGAGAACTCTCGGCCTATCGCCACACCGGCTTCTGGCGGCCGATGGATACCCTGCGCGACAAGCGCGAGCTGGAGCAGCTGTGGGACAGCGGCACTGCGCCGTGGAAGTTGTGGTGAGCTGATGGACCCGCAGCAGAAGGCCGTCGCCGAGGAATTCGACCGCTACCAGACCACCTACAAGACGGCAGTGAACGATGCCCTGTCGTTTTCCGGGCTGGATGTCGACTTCTTCACCCGGGTCAAGGCCGAGTATCTGGTCGATCTCGTCAGGGACGGCTTCGGGACGACCGAGGGGCTCAAGGTGCTCGATATCGGCTGCGGCATCGGCAACTACCACAGCCTGCTGACCGGGCGCTTTGCGGAGCTGTCCGGCGTCGATGTCTCGGCGGCCTGCATCGACATTGCGCGGGAGAACCACCCCGAGGTGGCCTATCTTGCCTATGATGGCACCCGCCTGCCGTACGAGGATGGCAGTTTCGACGTCGTTTTCACCATCTGCGTCATCCATCATGTGCCGGTGCCCCAGTGGCAGGGCTTCGTCAGCGAGATGGCGCGGGTGCTCCGGCCCGGCGGCATGGCGCTGGTCTTCGAGCATAACCCGCGCAATCCGTTGACGATGCGCGTGGTCAACCGGTGCCCGTTCGACAAGGACGCCGTGCTGCTCAACGCCGGTGAGGCCACAGCCCTGTTCACGACACCGGCATTTTCGTCGGTTCACACCCGCCACATTCTGTCCATTCCGCCATGGAACGCCGCATTGCGCCGGGTGGATTCGGTTCTTGGTTACCTGCCGCTTGGCGCCCAGTACTATCTGCAGGCCCGCAGGGCCGGCGATCCGGCTGCCGGCTGACACTGGATCATGCTGGCGGAACTCCTGCGCATCGCGCGATTCGGACTGGTCGGCGGGCTGGCTTCGGCCACTTATGCGCTGATTGTGCTGGTGCTGGTCGATGCCATGGCGATGAACACCTCGCTGGCCAGCGTCCTTGCCTATCTGCTGGCCATTCCTGTCTCGTTCTTTGGCCAGAAGCACTTCACCTTTGGCTCAAGCGCCGCAGCACGCGGTGAGTTTGCCCGCTTTCTCATCGTGCAGGGGGTCAGCCTCCTGCTGTCTCTGGTGGTGATGCGCGCAGTGACAGACTGGCTCGGCTGGAGCCATCGGATCGGCATCCTCGCGGTGATCATCGTGATCGCGGTCGTCAATTACGGCATCATGCGCAATCTGGTGTTTCTCGGCCGCAAGCCGTGAGCGGCCTGCCTCACCCCGCCCGCCGGCGGATGCCCCAGCCGATCGGCCGGATGCGGTTGCCGGGATGCTGCGGATCCGGCCCCCAGATCGCCTGATAGGTATCATGCGCCATGCCGCGCCGCTGCAGGACAACGGCGAGCAGGCCCAGCCCGGCCCACCACAGCGCGAGCACAAGCCACATCCAGCGCGGGCCGTTGGCCAGCCACAGCCCGCCGAGCAGCGTCGCTGTCGCCATCAGCGCCAGCGCATAGCCCGCGCCCTTGTGCCAGATTTCAAACAACCGGCGCCGGAGCGTCATGTCGTAGTGGTCGCCGCGGAGCGATCCGTCCGGTGCCGGTTCGGTTGGCCCGCCCTTGGAGCCGCGCAGCCAGCCCGAAAGATATTGCAGGCCCGCTCCCGCCAGCACGGCCCAGCCGAGCGCCCCGTGCCAGCCGCCGCTTGCCGTCCCTGTCCGCCGCAGGATCAGCGCCAGCGCCAGCCCCATCAGCACCCCGCCGGCATATTGCAGCCCCCGGTGGCTGTGCCACCAGAGCGGGTTGTCCAGCCGCTCCGGCCAGCGTTGGCGCGGCGTGATCTTGAAGAACCGGGCGATGACGATCCCCGCCGGGATCAGGATTGCCCAGGCGAGCACCATCAGCCGCGCATGCCAGGCAACGAACCAGTCCACCGCATGCGGGCGGGCGGAATCGATCGGCGCCATCAGCCAGTCCAGCATCGGCTCAGCCCTTCACGGCCCCGGCGGTCATGCCGGTGATGATCTGGCGCGAGGCAAGCAGCGTGAACAGGATCGGCGGGATGGCGAGCAGCATGCCCGTCGCCATGATCACCCCCCAGTCGATGTTGTATTCGGTCAGCGAGTTGACGATGGTGACGGGGACAGTGCGCGTCTTGCGGTCGGCCAGCGCATTGGCCAGCAGGAACTCGTTCCACGCGATGCGGAAGGTGAAGATCGCCGCTGCCGCCAGGCCCGGCCGGATGATCGGCAGCACGACGAGGAAAAACACCGCGAACGGCCCGGCGCCGTCGATCCGCGCGGCTTCCTCCAGCTGGATCGGCACCTGCACGATGAAGCTTTGCAGGATCCAGATGACGAACGGCAGGTTCATCGCCACATAGACGAGAATGATGCCCCAGTGCGTGCCGGCCGCGCAGGATTCGCCGAGGCAGAACTGGAAGGTCCAGATGCCGAACACCGGCACCAGCAGCACCGCCGGCGGCACCATGCGCAACGCCAGCGTGGTCAGCGACAGCCCGTCCCGCCCGAAGAAGCGGAAGCGGACGATGGCATAGGCCGCCATGCAGCCGATGATCAGGGTGATTGCCGTCGCCGTGGTGGCGATGAACAGCGAATTGCCCAGCGCCCGGGCGAAGGTGGGATCGCAGCTGTCCACGCCCCTCGGCGCGTACCACAGCACATCGCACAGCACCGCCTCGTAGTTGCGCAACGTCGGCACAAAGATCAGCCCCGCGCTGTCGCTCATGATCTCGACATTGAGCCGCAGCGAGGTGATCAGCATCAGCACGATCGGCCCGACCGACATCACCAGCAAGGCGACGAGCAAGGCGTAGAAAGCAGGGTTCTGCCGCTCCGGTGTCCGGGTGCTCATGCCGGCTCTCCCTCGATCGCGCGACGGGCGCGCGCCGCCCGCGCCTCGGCCGCTTTGGAATAGAGGAACATCGCCAGCGTCAGCACCATCAGCAGGATGAGGAGATAATTCGACATCGCCGCCGCCACGCCCAGTTCGCGGAACTCGCTCGCCGTGCGGGCGATGCGCAGCGACAGGATCTCGGTGGAAAGCCCCGGCCCGCCATTGGTCAGCACCAGCACCACTTCCAGCACCTTGAAGGCGTCGATCAGGCGGAGAAGGCCGGTGACGATCAGCACCGGCAGCATCAGCGGCAGTTTGATATGGACGATCTGCTGCCAGCCCGAGGCACCGTCGATCCGCGCCGCCTCCAGCGTCGATTTCGGCAACGATTGCAGCGCCGCAAGCGCCAGGATGAAGATGAACGGCGTCCACTGCCAGATATCGGCGATGATGATCGAGACCAGCGCCCAGTCGGCATCCGACAGCCACGGCACCGGCTGGAGCCCCAGCGCCTTCAGCCCGCGGTTGAACGGGCCGACGGTGGGATGGTACAGGTAGCGCCACATCAGCCCGACGACGATCGGGGCGATCATCATCGGCAGGATGAACAGCGTCCTGAGCAGCGTCAGCCCGCGGATGTTGCGGTCGAGCAGCAGCGCGAGGCCGACGCCGAGCACCATTTCAAGGCTCACCACCACGGCGGCAAAGCGGAGCGTCACCCAGAGCGATTCGCGAAAACTGGGGTCTTTGGCAAGGAAGGCGTAGTTGCGCAGGCCCACCCATTGCGCCTGCCCGATCGTCTGGCTCGGGTTCCACTCCAGAAAGCTGGCATAGACCATGTAGCCGACCGGATAGAGGAGCGCGACCGCCAGCACCGCCCCCGCCGGGGCGAGGAAGAGATACGGCGTCAGCCGATGGGTGTTGGCGGCCTGCATGGCGCCTCCGGGGGGAAGGAAAAGGCGCTGCCGGCGGCATGGGCCGCCCCCGGCAGCGCAAGAAAGGGACTTGCAGCGGGAAGTTGCCTTTGATGACAGACTACTTGCGGAAGGTGTCGTATCCCGCCTCGCTCATCACCTTCCTCGTCCGCTCGTTCAGCCCGTCCATCGCCTGCTTGATGTCGAGGTTCTCGGTCAGGATCTTCGACAGGGTCGTGCCGAGGTCGGCGTTGATCTTGCCCCACGGCGGGATGATCGGCCGCCAGTCCGGGTCGGCATGCTTCAGCGCCTCGCCGAAGGTCTTCATATAGGGGAACTTGGCGTTCACATCGCCGTCCGCATGGGTGGAGAAGCGGATCGGGTTACCGCCCTGCAATGCCACCAGCTTGTCCGCCTGTTTCGAGGTCAGCCACTGCATCAGCAGGAAAGCCGCATCCTTGTTCTTGGCATTTTTCGGGATCGCGATGCCGAAGCCGCCGGTCTGCGAGCCATGGCGCACGCCCTTGGGGTGCATCGCCCAGCCGACCTTGCCGGCGATCTTCGATTTCGTCGGATCATCCACCTGCCCGGCGAACACGGTGGAATCGAGGAACATCGCCGTCTTGCCCTGCAGGAAGGCGGCGCCCGCTTCCGCAAAGCCGAAGGTCTTGGCGCCTTCCGGCCCGCAATCGACGATGGTCTTCAGTGCCTGCGCGGCCTTGATGCCCGCCTCGTTGTTGAGGATCGGGTTCCATTGCCCGTCGAACACCCGGCCGCCGAGCGGCGCAAGATGCAGCAGATACGCATGCGCCGCATGCTGGCCGGAGGCGGCGCGCGAGGCTAGCCCGCCCATGCCAGGTTCAAGCTTGGGAATCCGGCACGCCAGATCGAGCATCTCGTCGTAGGTTTCCGGCACCTTCAGCTTGTGCTTGTCGAAAATGTCCTTGCGATAGCCGAGGATCGAGGTTTCCGCCCCGAACGGGATGCCATAGAGCGAACCGGTCGGCCCGGGCAGATAGCCCTTCTCGCCGCCGGCGACCCCGATGTTCTGCAGGTAGCCGGGGATGATGTCCGCTGCATCATACGCCGGATCGGCCAGCAGCGGGTTCATGAAGAACCGGCCGAGATTCTCCAGCTGGTCCGCGAACACGTAATCGGCCTTGGAGAACACCACATAGGCGATGAGGTCATAATCACCCTTCGCCTTGGTCAGCTCCAGCGTCTGCTTCTCGCGCATCTTGAGATATTCGAGCTGGTCGACCTCGACCTTGATACCGGTCTGCTTGGTGAACTCCGGCAGCACCTTCATCACCGCATTGTAATGCGGATGGGCGGGGAAGTTGACGACCAGCGTCTTGCCCTTGTGCGCGTCATAGGGCCCGGCCGCCGCGCCCGCCAGCGCGCCGGCCAACAAGGTGGCGCCCAGCGTCGCCGTTCGAAGTGTCCTCAGCATGGTTGCCTCCCGTTGGCTGTTCTTGGGTTTGCTGTTCTTGGGTTTGCTGTTCTTGGGTTTGCGGTCTTGCATGGTCATTGCGCCCAGCCGCTGGCCGCATCGAAAATCATGATCGCCTCGGGCGGAACGCCGAGCGTCACCGTCTCGCCCGCGTGATGCCCTGCGGCGCCGGAGGCGGTCTCCACCAGCACCTCCGCCGCCCCGCAACGGGTGGCGAGCACCGAACTGGCGCCGAGATATTCGGCGACGATGACGCGGAGGCTGATCGTGTTCTCTGCCGCCGCCTCGGCACGGAAGGCAGAGGGGCGGATGCCGGCAATCACCGCCCGGCCGCCCGCGGTCTGGACAAGCCGTCGCGCCGTCTCATCGGCCAGACGCAGGCAATAGCCATCGCCCCGGACAAACAGCCGGTCGCCCACTGACGCGATTTCGCCCTTGAGGAAATTCATCGTCGGCGAGCCGATGAAGCCGGCCACAAACAGGTTGACCGGCTTTTCGAAAAGCTCCCTCGGCGTGCCCTGCTGCTGGATGCGCCCCTCGTTCATCACCACGATCCGGTCGCCCAGCGTCATCGCCTCCACCTGGTCGTGCGTGACATAGACCATGTTCTTGTCCAGCCGCTCGCGCATTTCGGCCAGTTCCGTCCGCATCCGGGCGCGCAGCTTGGCATCGAGGTTGGAGAGCGGCTCGTCGAACAGGAAGGTGGCCGCATCGCGCACCAGCGCCCGGCCCATCGCCACCCGCTGCCGCTGCCCGCCGGACAGTTCCCCCGGCTTGCGCTGAAGGAGGTGGGCGATGTTGAGCATCTCCGCCACCGACCGCACCTTCGCCTCGATCTCCGCCTTCGGACGGCGCTGGAGGCGCAGCGCGAACGACATGTTCCGGGCGATGTTCATGTGCGGGTAGAGCGCGTAATCCTGAAAGACCATGGCGATGTCGCGATCCTTCGGATCGAGCCGGCTGACCGGCAGGCCGTCGAAATAGATCTCCCCGCCCGTCAGGCTTTCGAGCCCGGCGAGAATGCGCAGCGTCGTCGATTTTCCGCAGCCCGAGGGGCCGACCAGCACGGTGAACTCGCCGTCCGCCAGCGTCAGGTCAAGCGGCGGCAGCACCTGCACGGCGCCGAAGCGTTTTTCCACCCTGTCGAAGACGATCTCCGGCAACCGCGCACCCCTCCCCGTTTGTTTGTTGTGGCGAAGCTTATGCGCCGGACCGGGCGCTTGTTAACCGGCCCTTGCCGCCGAACAACGTTAGCGCTAACGTATCCAGCAACAGTAAACCGCTGATTGCACTGCGATTTTGTCTGGTTTTATCGGAGATTCCGATGCGCGAGGTGCGCGCCACCATTGCCGATGTTGCCGCCGCTGCCGGCGTCTCGATCATGTCCGTCTCGCGCGCCATGCGCGGGGTCGAGGGCCTGTCGCCGCAGAAACGCGCCGAGATCATCGCCATCGCCCGGCGCCTCGGCTACCGGCCCAACCGCAACGCCATGTCGCTGGCCCTCGCCCATTCCAACCTCATCGGCATCTCGCTGCCGACGCTGTTCAACGATGTCTTCGCCGAGATTCTCGAGGGCATGCGGCGCACCTTCGATTCCGCCGGCTACGACACGGTGATCGATACCTCCGATTACAGCCTCGCGCGCGAGGAGGCGTGGGTCGAGCGGATGATCGACTGGAAAGCCTCGGCGGTCATTCTCTCGGGCGTGCATCACGCCGCCGCGGTGCGCGGCAAGCTCACCGCCGCGCGCATTCCGACACTGGAGATATGGGACCAGACGGATGATCCGATCGATGTCTGCGTCGGCTTCGATCATCACGAGGCCGGCCGGCAGATCGGCGCCCATCTTCTCGCCATGGGGTACCGCCGGCCCGCCTTCGTCGGCGTCACCGAAGGGCGCGACCGCCGGGCCGAGCAGCGGCTCGCCGGCCTCATGGCGGCAACCGTTGCCGCCGGCCTTCCCCCGGTCCGCGTCACGCGGGTCGATCAGGTCTCCTCGTTCGAGGGCGGCATGCGCGGCACCATCGCGCTGATGGAGGCGCAGGAGCGGCCGGATGTGATCTGTTATCTCAACGATCACATGGCCTTCGGCGGGCTGGCGACCTGCGAGAAACTCGGACTTGCCGTGCCGGAGACGGTCGGCATCGTCGGCTTCAACGGCCTCGGCATCAACGCCGTCCTGCCCCGCCCGCTGACCACGGTGATCACCGAGCGGCGGCAGATGGGCATGGTCGGCGCCCGTGTGCTGCTCGCCCGCATCAAGGGCGCGCGGGTGGAACGATGCACCGTCCTGCCGACCCGGCTCGCTCAGGGCGCGACAACCGCGCCGGTGATCAGACCGCGGCAATCCTGACGTGCTTGATTGCCTGCCGGTGGTAGGTGAAGGCGATGTGAAGCGCGCCGTCCGGCATCTGGTGCACGGAGGGGTAGGAGAGTTCCCGGTTGCGCCGGTCGGTCGAGTTGTTGGTCATGCAATAGCCGTCACCGGTCTCGATCTCGATCCGCTGCGGCCAGCTCCGCCCGTTGTCGGCGGAAAGCGCCAGCATCAGCGGCGCCCGCGGCGCGCCCCAGAAGGCTGTGCGCGCCCGCACCGGGGCGGGCGCCGCCGGGGCCGCGCCCTCCTCCTCGTCCTCGATCTCGTCATAGAGCGACAGCCGCCGCTCCGCCGCGTTCGCCGCGCTCGAATGGTTGTAGACCAGCGCCAGCCGCCCGTCGGCCAGCGCGGTGGCCTGAATCGAGGAATTGTTGTTGGGCAGCTCGGTCGGCACCGGGGCGGACCATGTCCTGCCCCCGTCGGCCGAGCGCGAGGCATAGATGAAATCGGCCCAGCGGCTGCGATAGAGCGCGACAAGATCGCCCGCCGCCGTCGGCACGATGTTCATGTGCACACAGCCGAGACTCTCCGGCACATCGATCCGCCGCCACGTCCGCCCCTGATCGGACGACAGCCGCACCGCGCTGATGTCGTCATCGCCCACCCATTTGACGCCCGGCACCGTGCGGCAGAGGAAGGTGCCGATCAGCCAGTCGCCGTTGGCCAGCACCACCACCGGCTGGCGCACGAAGGTGCCGGAATCGCCGATCAGCACATCCGGGGCGGACCATGTCGCCCCGTGATCGCGCGAGATGCGCCGCCGCACCACGGCAGTGTCCTGATTGCCGGATTTCTGCGAGGTGTAGAGCAGCCACAGCGTCCCGTCCGGCGCGGGAAACAGGATCGGGTTCTGCTCCGACCGGGTAGGGTCGTCGACCAGTTTCACCGTCTCGCTCCACGCCGCTGCGCCGGGCGCCAGCCGCGAGAAATGGATCGAGATATCGGCCATCCCCTCCTGCGTACCGCCGAACCAGACACAGCCGAGCGAACCATCGCCGAGGCTCATCAGGTTGGCCGCATGGTTCTGCGGACAGGGCGAGGGGATGAAGGCTTCCCGCTGCCCCGGCCGGCCGTCGCGCGGGCGCAGGATGCCGTCCATCAGGCCGGCGATGGAGTCGGCAGGCTGTTCGGTGGCAGGGCTGGACATGAGACAATCCTTGTCTGGCTAGCGCGACAGCGAGATCGCGTTGAAACTCAGGGCAATCGCCCGGGTCAGTTCGGCGGCGATCCGGCGCACCGCCGGCTCCGCGCGGGCGACGAACGCCTCCATGCCCATCCGGTCGGCGTGGATGGTCAGGCTGACGCCGGCGACGGGCGAGCCGTCGCTGTCGGTCACGGCGGCGGCCACCGTGCGCAGGCCGAAGGCGTTCTCCCCGTCCGACAGGGCCACCCCGCGCGCCTTCACCTCGGCAAGGCGCGCCAGGATCGCCTCGGGGTCGATCAGCGTCCGTTCGGACAGGCGCACCCGGTTGGAGGCCAGGATCACCGCCCGCTGCTGCTCCACCGGCAGGCAGGCGAGGATGGCATGGCCGAGCGCCGCGCCATAGGCGCCCGTGCGGCTGCCGGCCCGCCGGTCGAGATTGACTTGCGGCAGGTCGGTCTGCTTGCGTTCGACATAGACGATATCGGTGCCGTCCAGCATGCCGAGCGAGGCGGCATCGGCCACCTCCGGCACCAGCGCATCGAGCAGCGGCCGGGCAAGCAGTTTCAGATCCGCCCGCGCCAGCGGGGTATAGCCGAGTTCAAGGCATTTCAGCGTCAGCCGGTAGCGCCGGCCGCGCGGCACCGGCGCGAGATAGCCGAGCAGGCTGAGCGTGTTGACGAGGCGGAAGGCCGTGCCGCGATCCAGCCCGGTGCGGCCCGCCACCTCGGAGATGTTGAGTTCCGGCAGGCTGGCATCGAAAGCTTTCAGCACCGAGAAGGCCTTGACCACCGATTGCACGATGTTCTTGGGGTTGTCCTCGGGCGCGGCGCGGTCGGCCTTGCTCATCCTGCCCTCCTCACAACGACGAGCCGCCGCAGAGGGTGAGCACCTGCCCGGTGATCGCCCCTGCCTCGGCCGAGGCGAGAAACGCCACCGCCGCCGCCACTTCCGCCGGCTGGATCAGCCGGCCGATCGGCGGCACGCGCGGCGGCACGCCGGTTCGCGTCGGCGCGGTCAGCATCGGCGTCTCGGTCGCCGCCGGAGCGACGACATTGGCGGTGATGCCCCGCGGCGCAAGCTCGATCGCCCAGGAGCGGGCCATCGCCACCAGCGCCGCCTTGGTGGCGGCATACTGGCTGCGCGCCGCCGCGCCCGTCGCCGTGCGGCTGCCGATGAGGATGATCCGCCCGCCGGCGGGAAGGCCGGCGACCAGCCCGTCGGCCAGCCGCTCCGCTGCGGCCACATGCAGCCGCCACATGGCGGCGCCGGCCGCCGCATCCAGCCCGCCAAGCGGCGCGGTGGACATCACCCCGGCCGCATGGATGAAGGCGGTGACGCCGCGGACCGCGCCGAGCACCGTGTCAGCCCCCTCCGGATCGGCCAGATCCGCCGTGATGCCGGCAAACGCCGGCGTATCGCGGCTGACCGCCCGGCGCGCCACCCCGGTCACCTGCCAGCCTTCGGTCAGCAGGCGATCGACGATGGCCGCCCCGATGCCGGAACTGGCACCGGTGACCAGTGCGTGGCGCGCCACCGGGTTACTCCGGCTGGTAGTTGATCGATTTCAGCAGCGCATGCGAGCGCTCGACCTCGCTCTTCATGAAGGCACGGGTGTCCTCGATGCTCTCGGAGACCGGCTCGATCAGGCGCGAACGCCAGGTCTTGACCTGCTCGGGGTCCTTCATCGTCTCCTGCACCAGCGCGTTGATCTTCTCCTGGATCGCGCGCGGCGTGCCCTTCGGCGCCCAGATCATGTACCAGGAGTTGAAGTAGAAGTCCTTCACGCCCTGCTCGTGGAAGGTCGGCAGATCCGGCGCCAGCACCGAGCGCTCCTTGGTGGCGATGGCGAGCGCCCGCACCTTGGTGCCGTCGGCCGCCTTCAGCAGCGCGAACGACGGATCGATCAAGAGCTGCACATTGCCGCCCATCATGTCCTGCAACGCCGGGGCCGTGCCCTTGTACGGCACCATCTGGATGTCGAGGCCGGTCTGGCGCAGGAACTGGACAGTGGCAAGATGGCCGGCCGAGCCCAGCGAGGAAATCGCGAAGTTGAACGGCTTGGGGTCTTTCCTGGCCGAGGCGATCAGTTCGCCCAGCGTCTTTTCCGGCCGCGCGCCGGTGATGACGAGGCAAAGCGGGGCAATCGCCGTGCGGGCCACGGCCTCGACATCGACGAGGGGATCGAAGGTCGCGGCTTTCAGCACCTTCGGCATCACCGCGGTATTGAAGGCCGAGGCGAGCAGGGTGTAGCCATCCGGCGGCGACTGGATGACCGAGTTGGTGCCCACCGTGCCGGCCCCGCCGACGCGGTTCTCGACAATCGCGGTGGCGCCGAACTTTTCCTGCAGGCGCTGCGCCACCAGCCGGCCGAGCGCGTCGTTGGCCGCGCCCGGCGGCCACGGCACCACAACCTTGATGGTCTTGGCCTTGTCCGGCCAGTCGGCCTGCGCGAAAGCGGAGCCGCCGGCCAGCGTGACCACGCTGAACCCGGCGAGCGACGACAGGACTTCACGACGATTCATGGTGGAACCTCCCCTGTGTGTCCGGCAGAGCGAGGGGCCGGACCCCGGCCTGCTCCACCGCTTGTTTGATCGGAATGCGAACAATAATTCGTATATTGTTCAAAATCACAGATCAGGGGCCTGATTGTCAAGCGCCGCCCGTCCCCTGCGACCCTGCGGCGCAGCGGCGCAGCGGCGCAGCGGCGCAGCGGGCGCGCGGCACACATCGCCCCCGATGTCGATCGTGAGTGGAAGCATCGCACGCCGCTGCCCTGCCACGGGGCATACCCCATGGATCGTGCAACAGCCGCCGGACAGCGGGAGGGGGGAGGCGGGACGCCGCCTTCGTCAGTCCAGCGTCATCAGGCTGGCATTGCCGCCCGCCGCCGTGGTGTTGGTGGAAAGGCTCTGCTCCTCCAGCAGCATCGGCGCCAGCGCCTCGGCAGCGGCCTCCGCCGTCCAGGCCGGATCATAGCCGAGCACCGGGACGATCCGGCCGTGCAACAGGGCACAGCGGCGGGCCAGCGGCCCCGCATCGCCCTCGGCAATCGCCACCGATGCGCCGGCCGGCCCGTCCGCGAATGCAATCCTCGCGCCGATCCGTCCCGGCAGGTCGGCCAGAACCGCATGGTCCCGCCACTGCGCATCGATCAGCACCCGGTTGCCGGTGGCCAGCCCCAGCCCGATCAGCCGCGCCAGCCCCGCCTCGCTCGCCGGCGCAACGAACACTGCCCCGCGCGGATGCAGCCGGTAGCGGTTGTCCTCGCCCACCGGGCCGGCGAGCGCGATCTCCTGCCCCGGCGGCACCAGCGCGCCGGCCTGCCGGGTAAACAGCGCATCGCCCGCCCGGCCCAGCCGGTCGAGCCGGTCGGCCCAGTCCTGCGCCAGCGGCGCCGCCGGCGTGGGCGGCAGCACGGCGAGCGCCGTCGCCCCCGTGACCAGCCGCGCAAGGTACAGCGGCCCGCCCGCTTTCGGCCCGGTGCCGGACAGCCCCCGCCCGCCGAACGGCTGCACGCCGACCACCGCGCCGATGATGTTGCGGTTGATGTAGAGATTGCCGGCGCCGATCCGCTCCGTCACATGGGCGATCGTCTCGTCAATCCGCGTATGCAGGCCAAACGTCAGGCCATAGCCGGTGGCGTTGATGGCATCGATCAGCGCGTCGAGCCCCTCGCGGGGATAGCGCAGCACATGCAGCACCGGGCCGAACACCTCGCGGTCAAGCTCGGCGATCGCGTTGATCTCGATGATTGTCGGCATGACGAAGGTGCCGCCGGCCGTCTCCGGTCCGGGCGCCGGCGCGCTGATGCGGCAGCCGCGCGCCGCCATCGCCGCGATATGGGCGGTGATCGTGCCCTGCGCCTCCGCCGTGATCACCGGGCCGATGTCGGTGTCGAGCCGGTCCGTCGGGCCGACGGAAAGTTCGGCGACCGCGCCTTTCAGCATCGCCAGCGTCCGCCCGGCGATCTCCTCCTGCAAACACAGGATACGCAGCGCCGAGCAGCGCTGGCCGGCGCTGTCGAACGCCGAGGCGATGACATCGCCCACCACCTGTTCGGCCAGCGCCGAGGAATCGACGATCATCGCATTCTGCCCGCCGGTCTCGGCGATCAGCGGAATCGGCCGCCCTCCCGGACCATGACGCCCGGCCAGCGTCTTCTGGATGATCCGCGCCACCTCGGTGGAGCCTGTGAACATCACGCCCATCACCTCCGGCGCGCCCACCAGCGCAGCGCCGATGCGCCCGTCGCCGGGTACCAGCGTCAGCACATCGGCGGGAATGCCCGCCTCGTGCAGCAGCCTCACCGCCTCGGCGGCGATCAGCGGCGTCTCCTCCGCCGGCTTGGCCAGCACCGGGTTGCCGGCCGCCAGCGCGGCCGCCACCTGCCCGGTGAAGATCGCGAGCGGGAAGTTCCACGGGCTGATGCAGGCGACGGGGCCGAGCGGCTGCGCGGCCCCCAGCACGCGCTCCGCCTCGTCGGCATAATAGCGCAGGAAATCCACCGCCTCGCGCACCTCGGCCACCGCATTGGCGGCGGATTTGCCCGCCTCGCGCATGATCAGTCCGAGCAGCACCACCATCCGCGCTTCGATGAGATCGGCCGCGCGGCGCAGCAGGCGCGCGCGCTCCGCCACCGGCACCCCGGCCCACTGCGCCGCCGCCCCTGCCGCCCGGCGTGCGGCCA
>ERZ1645187.754-NODE-754-length-31675-cov-7.043928_pt1 | contig 31675 bp, 27 predicted proteins | sample MGYA00575352_ERZ1645187 | MGnify/ENA primary metagenome ERZ1645187 (study PRJEB40837, sample SAMN11349314) | freshwater sediment metagenome | isolation source: river sediment | host: Sediment | place: India: Wazaribad , New Delhi | collected 2017-02-21 ... | reverse complement strand
ACGCCCTCGAGGACGAGGAAGTGGTTGAACTCCCAGAAGAGGATGACCGGCAGCGGAAGGTCGTTCAGCGTTTCGAGATCCTTCTTGTGCCCCGAGGCCTGCATGCCGTAGGTGCGCGCGACCTTCAGGATGTTGACGGCGCTGCTTCCGTCGCGGCTGACGCCGCATTCCTCGCGGAGCTTTTCGAGCGGGACGGACCTGCCGTAGTAGCCGAGGACGATGCCGAGCGACGCCGCGCCGCATTCGGTCGCCTCCATCTGGATCAGCGTGGGCGTGCGGACGCGCGTGCGCGCTGGGAGCAGGGAGCGGAAGAACGCGGCGAAGGAGGTCACGGACGACGGCCCCCGTCCTCCGCTTCCGGGAGGGGCCCGTCGGCCGGGAAGAAGGCGCCGAGGAAGGGGAGAACGAGTTCGATCGGGCGACGCCGCTGAAGCACCAGATTGACCTCGCAGATCGTCCCGCTGCGAAGCGCCGTCTGCGGGGCGTTCCGGACAGTCCAGCGGTACGCCGGGTCGGAGTCCGCGGAGTCGGCCTTCGCAAGCTCGATCGTGATTCCGAGCGGCGCGCCGCCGTTCATGATCTCCCGGACGAGTTCCTCGTTTCCGAGGACGCTCCGGATGCCCTCAGGGGAAACGGGAAAACGGGAGACCTTCGCGACCCGTCCGACGAGAAGTCCGGATTCGTCCCGCCGCACCGTCGAGGGCAGGATGTACGCGTCCATCCCCTCGCGGATGCTCCGGCCCTTCCCGGGACGCACGAAGGCGTGCACCCGAAGCGATTCGCGCCCCGAGGCGTGCATTCCGGCCCCGTCGGATGCGTCCACCCGGAGGATGGCGTCCCCCTCGCGAAGCAGCTGTCCGGGGCTTCGGAGCAGCTCCAGAACGCGGCCGCCCGAGAGCGTTTCGACGGTCGAGGCCGTGTCCATCCGCTCGCGCAACGCGGCGAGCTGCGCCTCCTCGGTGACGATCCGAAGGTCGGCTTCGAGACGCTCCTTCCGGTCTTCCGGAGACTCGTCGGCGGAGGCCGCCCGGTCGCGCCCCCGTCCGGAGAGCAGCTCCGTCCGGTAGGCGCGCAGAAGTTCCAGCTTCTTCTCCGATTCGACGATCCTGCCTGCGAGTTCGGGCTGTCCGATGACGGCGACGGTCTGCCCCGCCGCGACCCGGTCGTCCGCGGCGACGAGAAGCGATTCGAGCCGGCCGGTTCCGGTGGAGAGCACCTCGCGGACGGCTCCGGCCGCGTCCGGTTTCGTCAGGGAGGCGTCGGAGAGAATGACGCCCCGTCCCCGCGCGAGCGTCTCGACGGAGCCGCAGAAGCCCCAGACCGCAAGCGCGGCGAGAAACAGGCCGACGGCGGCGAGGGCGCACCAATCGCGGGCGCGGATGTAGACGAGCATCGTGTCGAGCTGCTCCGGAGACCGGAGCTTTCGGAGCGCGGATTCGCGAAAGTGCTGTTCGTTCAGGGTGAGCCCTCCCTCCGGGACGGGGTGGAATTCTTCGCCGTATTGTACCGCTTTTTGAGGCCCGTTCCGAAGCGCGTCCGGAGGAAAATCACACGGACGCGGCACTCCGGGGGAACATGCGTTTCAGGGCGTCGATGACGCGCCAGACGACGACGTACACGGGGGGAATCACGAAGAGCGCCAGCGTGCCGCCCGCGACGAGGCCGCCGATGGAGACGATCGCCATCGGGGCCCTGTAGGCGCCGCCGATGCCCATGGCCATCGCGAGGGGGAGCATCGCGATGATCGAGGTTGCGTCCGCCATGAAAATGGGGCGCAGCCGCACGTGACAGGCTTCCACGACCGAGTCGAGCGCGCTTCGTCCCTCCTTGCGGACCATTTCCGCGTAGTCGATGACCACGATGGCGTTGTTGACGACGAGTCCGACGAGCATGATGACGCCCATCAGCCCGTAGATCGAGAGCGGCGTCTTCGTGATCACGAGCGCCGGAACGACGCCGATGAGGGAGAGCGGCACGGTCAGCATGATCACGAGCGCGAACAGGAAGGACTCGATGATGGCCGCGATCAGCAGGAACGTGAGCAGCACCGCGAGGATCAGCGCGATGTTGAGCGAGCCGAAGTTTTCCTGGATGGCCTCGATCTCGCCGGAATACGTAAAGCGGAATCCCGGGGGCAGGGGGATCTTCTTCATCTCCGCGTCGATCCGCTGGTAGGCGACGCCGACCGTGATGTCGGAGGTGTTTGCGTCGACGGTGATCGCCCGTTGCCGGTCCTTGCGCAGGATGCGCGTCGGGCCGGTCGAATCGTCGAAGGCCATCAGGTCCTGAAGGCGGATGGTCTTGCCGGACGCCACGATCGGCAGGTTCGGGACGCTCCGCGGGCTGTCGAGTTCCTCCGGGCGCATCCGGACGAGGATGTCGTACTCCTTGCCCCGCTCGCGGTAGACGCCGGACTTCATGCCGACGAGGTACCCCTTGACGGTCTCGCTGAGCGTGTCGACGGGAACGCCGAGTCGGGCCATCAGGACGCGGTCGGGAACCATGCTCATCTCGGGCCTGCCGGTGCGCCAGTCCGTGTCGACGTCCACGACGCCCGGAATCTTCTTCCAGATCGACACGACCTCGCCCGCGATGCGCGTCAGGTCGTCCATGTCGTCGCCGCGGATCACGAGCTGGAGCGCCTTGCCCCGGATGCCGCCGCGCATGCCGCTCGTCGTGTAGCTGATCTTCGTGTCCGGCAGATTGGCCATCGCGGGGCGGATGGCGTTCGCGAGGTCGAACGTGCTTATCCGGCCGGGATCGTCGTCCAGGTAGACGCGCACCGACGCGCGGTTGACGCCCGTTCCGGAACCGTACCCGCCGATGACGGCGTCGACGCCTTTGACGTTCGGTTTCTTCGAGAGATACTGCTCGATGCCGCGCACGATTCCGTCGGTGAGCGCGAGCGATGCGGACGACGACGTTTCGATGGAGATGGTGAGCCGTCCTTCGTCCGCGAGCGGGAAGAACTGGAAGCCGATCCGGGAGAACAGCGGAAAGCATCCCGCGAAGAGCGCGGCGAAGACGAGCATCGTGAGGAACGCATGGCGGACGGCCCTTTCGACGAGCCAGTGGTGGATGATCTCGAACCCTTCGTAGAACCACTGCCACCAGCCCGTGAGCAGGCGGGCGGCGAGTCCGGGCGTCGAGGAGCCCTTCATGCGGGCGGCCATCATGGGCGTCAGCGTGAGGGCGACCCAGAGCGAGAAGAGCGTCGAGAAGACCACGGTCATCGCGAACGGGTTGAAGAGCTGGCCGATGCGTCCGCCCGAAAACGCGATCGGGATGAAAACTCCCAGGTTCGTCGCGGTCGAGGAGAGGATCGCGACGGCGATTTCCTTCGTTCCGATCCGGGCGGCCTCCGCCGGGGAGTGCCCGAGATCCTCGTACCGGGAAATGTTCTCGATGATCAGGATCGAGTTGTTCACGAGGACGCCCGTGGAGATCGCGAGCCCGAGCGTCGTCATCATGTTCATCGTATACCCGGCCACGTACATCGGGATGAAGGTCGCGACGATGCCGACCGGCATTGCGACCGAGATCAGGATCGTCGACGAGAGCTTCCGGAGGAACAGGTAGAGCACGAGTCCCGTGAGGATCGTGCCGACGATCATGTCGCGGATGACGTTGTCCACGGCCTGTCCGACGTAGTCGCCGTCGTCGTAGGGGATGAAGGCCGTGAACCCGGGCGGGAGCGTCGGAAGGATCTCATCGAGAATCCGCCGCGCTTCCTTGCTCGCGCGGACGACGTTTCCGTCGGGGACGGGCGTGAGCTGGACGATGAACGAGTCCGCGCCGTTGTAGCGCGCGAGCCGCCGGACGTCCGCGAACGAGTCCCGCACGCGGCCGACGTCCGCAATCCGGGCCGAGGCGCCGTTCCTGAGCGGAATCCGGATGTCGGAGAGAAGGTCCGACTGCTCCGGCGCGCCGGTCATCCGGAAGAAGGTCTCCTTCTCGCCGAGCGTGATCCGTCCCGACGGCTCCGCCACGTTTCCTTCCTTCAGCGCCGCGGATACCTGCGGCAACGTGACGCCGAGGCTCGCCATCGCGAGCGGGTCGAGGTCAACATGGATCTCCCGCTCCACGCCGCCGTACAGCGAGACGTCCGCGACGTCCGCGATCTGGGAGAGCCGGTTCTGGACGCGGTCTTCGAGGATTTCGTAGGCCTGCTGCGGCGGGAGCGTCGACGTGAACACGATGGAAAGGAAGGATCGGGCGTTGACATCGAACTTTCGGACGATGGAATCCTCTGCGTCGTCCGGGAGGTTGACGGTCCGCACCTTGTTCGACACGTCGAGGGCGGCGTCCGAGAGCAGGATGTCGCTGTTGAATTCCACGCTCACGTACGACAGCCCTTCGAGGGAGGTGCTCTCGATCTTGCGGACTCCCGGAATCTGGGCGATGCCGTCCTCGATGGGCTTTGTGATCAGCGTTTCCACGTCGATCGGCGTCGCGCCTTCGTACCGCGTCATCACCGTGACGAACGGGAACTCCATCTTCGGCATGAGCGACACGCCCATTCCGAAGTAGCCAACCATGCCGAGCAGCGTGACGAGAATGACCGTGACGAGCGTGAAAACGGGGCGGCGTATCGAAAGGTCGATCAGGCCCACTTACTTCGCGCTCCCCTGCTTTTCCGCCGCGTCGGGGGAAACGGCCCGATGGTCGGTCGGAACGAGGTCGGCCAGGCGGATCTTCGCCCCGTCGCTGAGCGAGGCCGCCCCAGTCTTGACGACGCGGTCGCCGGAGGCGAGGCCGCTGACGATTTCCACCGTTCCGCCGGCCGTCTCGCCCGGTTCCACGCTCCGTTTGACGGCCGTGTCGCCCGATACGAGAAAGACGAACGTCGACGTCCCGTCGCGCAGGACGGATTCGTAGGGCAGCGACAGGACATTTTCGCGCCGCTGCGTGACGGACTGGATGCGGAGGTAGTCGCCGGGCTTGAACTCCGAGCCCGCGGGAAGGGCGACGATCGCCTTGAAGAAGCCGGTCGTCGGGTCGGCCTCCGGGTCCATCCGGCGGACCTTCGCCTCGTGCGACGTCCCCCACGAGGAGAGAACGGTTACGTCCTGTCCTGGGCGGATCCGTCCGCGGTCCGTCGGGGGGACGAGACATTCGACCTCGAGGTCGTTCATGTCCGCGATGGCGAGGATCTCCTTGCCGGGCTCCGCGTACTCGCCCCGTTCGCTGTTCTTTCGGACGACAACGCCGTCGAACGCCGCGCGGATCTTCGTTCGCGAGAGCGTCGTCCTGGCGTCCCGGAGCTTCGCCTCCTCCTCGCGGATGGCGACGAAGGCCTTGTCAACATCGGACTTGGAGGTTCCGCCCGCTTTCAGCAGGTTCCGGAGACGTTCGTACTTCCGGACGGCGTCCTCGAGCGACGCGCGGCGCGCCTCGACCTGCGACGACTGGCTCGCCATCGAGAGGGTGACGATCGGCGCGTTCGCGCTGACGACGTCTCCCACCTCGAGCGAGAGTTCCTCGATCAGCTCCCGCGATTCGGCCGTGACCTTCTGCACCCGGGCGGACCGGACCGTACCGTAGTAGCTCTTCCGGATCTCTATCGTGCGAACTTCGACCGGAACCACCGTGACGGCTGCGCCGGAAGGACGGGCGGCCCGGTTCTGGGCTCCGGCGGGCGGCGTGAAGATGCGGTACGCGAGAAAGCCCGCTCCGCCGATGAGCAACAGCACCCAGAGAACAACATTCAATCGTCGCAATACAGTCACGCGTACCCCTCCGAACCCGGTCATATCTTTTCGAAATCTTTCAACTCCCGGGGTATGATATCGCAAAAAAGAGCCTCCGCGCGACGTATTTCTCGGTATTTCCTCCCGGTGCGACGGGATTTCAGGCCGAAAAAAGGCCGCCCGCGTCGCGAATGGCGATGCGGGCGGTCCGGGTGGAGCCTTTCCCTCGCCCTGAGCGCGGACGTTACAGCATCTTGACGAGGAAGCCCGCGAGAAACACGGACGCGATCGTGACGGTCGTGAATCCTCCCACGAGCATCGGAGGAAGGATCTTGCCGAGGACGAACTCCTGTTCCTCCGGAGTCTTTCCGACGGCGTGAGAGACCTCCGAGGACACGATGAACGTTCCGGGGAACCCGAAGAGGCAGGTCGTTCCGATCGCGAGGGCCATCTCCCAGGAGACCTTCAGGATCTTGCCGGCGACGAACGTGAACGCGAAGATGCCGATGACGGAGATGACGAACGCCATCGTGATCGGGTAGATGAGCTTCATGACCATATCGGGCGTCGCCTTCGGAAGGCTCATGAAGATGACGACCATGAGCGGGAAGAGGACGAATCCCGTGGCGTTCGCCTTGTCGAGGACCTTGTGCTCGAGGAAGCCGACCTCATAGGCGATGATGCCGAAGATCAGGCAGAGGATGTACTTGTGGACCACGTTGTTCAGCAGCGGAGCCGCGAGGAGCGCGAGGACGCCGACGAACAGCGTCTTGGCGATCAGGATGTACGGCGTCTGGAGGGATTTGGGCAGCGGCGGGAAGATCCGCCATGTCGGCTGTTCGGGATCGCTCTTCGCAGCCGCGCCTCCCTTGTGCGCGTCGCCGCTTTTGAAGACGGCCAGCTGGCGTTTGCCCTCGCGGGACAGGCACCAGGACGCGATCGGAAGGCCGACGAAGTTCTGGAGGACGAGGAGCAGCGTCGCGAAGACGGACAGTTCCGTCATGCCCTTCGCGGTCGCGCCTTCGCTCATGATGATGGTCGCCACGACGCCGCCCGAGATCGGGCCCGCCGCGACGATGCCGTACTGCTTTCCGATGATCGGACCGCCGAGGACGAGCAGCGCGACGCCGACGGCGACGATGGCCGCGAGCGCGATCGTGACGGTTTTCCACTCGTTCCTGAGATCGCGCAGCTTCATCATGGTGCCCATGTAGACAAGGAGCATCGGAATGACGTAGATGCCGATCTTGACGAGTCCGGCATCTTCGAAGATTGTCTTCGGCAGGCCGTACCAGAAGCCGAAGAGGAAAATGAGTCCGGAGACGAACAGCATCGATGCGATGGCCTTCGTCTTGTACGCCACGAAATCGCCGATGGCGAAAATCAGACCGATGACGAAAAAGGACATTTCGGGAAACCACTTCATGGACAACCCCCCGTTTCTCTGCTCTCTGGATTCATCGAATGGATCGGGAATATGCGGCGCGTTCCCGTGGAACGCTGTCTCCGTCCTGCTGCGCCCGCCGGACACCTCCATCCTTTCCCTGTTTATTGCGGTGCATCGGGAAAAGCATCTTCCACGCGTCAATGTAGTATGCTATCGTATCCTTGTCAAGAAACACACTCCATTGTGACGTTGGCAACAATGTTCATTCTTACGATGTTTTCCGACAGACGGAAAATGACATCGAACACACGAAAGGGGTATGAACCATGCTCTCACGCATCAGGGAACGGGCGAAGGCGCACGAACAGGAGATCATCGATCTCCGGCGGCATTTCCACATGAATCCGGAGCTGTCCTGGAAAGAGGTCGAGACGACGAAGAAGGTCGTCGCAATACTCGAAAAGCTCGGGTACACGATCGTCAAAAAGGGATTCGGCGGGACCGAATGCGGCGTCATCGCCGACCTGAAGCCCGGGAAGGGCGCGACATGCGTCGCACTGCGCGCCGACATGGACGCGCTGCCCCTGCAGGAAGAGAACGACGTCCCGTACAAGTCGAAAAACGACGGCGTCATGCACGCGTGCGGGCACGACGCGCATACGGCCATGCTGCTCGGCGCCGCGATGGTCCTCAAGGACATGGAAGCCGAAATACCCGGCAACGTCCGACTGATCTTCCAGCCCGCCGAAGAGCACGGGCTCAAGCCGGGCGCGAAGGCCATGATCGAGGAGGGCGCGCTCGACGGCGTCTCCGCGATCGCGGGAATCCACGTCTGGTCGCTCACCGAGACGGGAAAGATCGTCTACCGGAGCGGTCCGTTCATGGCGGCCGCAGACGGCTTCGAGCTGACGATCCGGGGCAAGGGCGGCCACGGCTCCGCGCCGGAACTCTGTCACGATCCCATCATCCCCGCGGCGCAGATCGTGAACGCGATCCAGACCATCGTCACCCGCGAGGTCTGCCCGCGAGAGACGGCCGTCATCAGCCTCGGCAAGTTCCAGTCGAACTCGAACGCCTTCAACATCATCCCCGAGACGGTCTTCATGAACGGCACGGTCCGGACCTTCAACCCGAAGGTGCAGGATCACATCGAAGACGCGATGAACCGGATCGTGACGGCCCACTGCGCGGCGGCCCGCTGCACGGCGGAACTGAAGTACATCCGCTTCATCCCGGCGACGATCAACGACCCCGCCATGACCTCCCTGCTGACGGGCGCGGCCACGGAGCTTTTCGGCGACGCGAGCCTCGTCGAAACGGAACTCATCATGGGGTCCGAGGATTACAGCTTCTTCCTCCAGAAGATCCCCGGAACCTACTTCAACCTCGGCACGAGGAACGTCGCGAAGGGGACGGACAAGTCGCACCATTCGCCGGTCTTCGACCTCGACGAGGACGCGCTCCCTGCGGGAGTCGCGCTCATGTCCGCGTTCGCGTGGAAGTTCCTGTCGAGCGCCTGCTGACCGAAGCGGCGATAGCGCGGCGCGATGCGGGGGGAAGGGCGATGCGGCCCTTCCCCCTTTTCATGTCGTCGGGTTCCGAAAGGCCTTCGCGTAGGCCCCCGGCGACATCCCGACGATGCGCCGGAAGACTTTCGTCAAGTGGCTCTGGTCCGCGAAACCGACTTCGGCGGCGGTGTAGGCCGCGGTCATTCCGGAGCGCAGGAGATCCTGCGCGCGTCGGACGCGGGCCTGGAGCTGCCATGCGTGGGGCGGAATGTCGAAGGAAGCGCGGAACGCCCGGATCAGGCGGAAGGGATCGCACCCCGCGACGGCCGCCAGTTCGGCGAGCGAGATGTTCTCGGCCGGATGTTCGTCGAGAAATGTTCGCGCCCGAAGGGCCGGGCCGGTGCACGGCTTTTCGGACGGAGACGCGTCCCATCGCGCGTGAACGCGCACGAACCGCGCGAGAACGGCGAGGAGGCGTTCCTGCAGTTCGAGGCCCGTCGCATCCGCGGTTTCGGTCCGCCGGTGAAGTTCTCCGATCGCCCGGGCGAGAACGGGATCGTCGACGACGCCCCTGACGAGCGGCGGCGTTCCGACGCGTCGCGGGGCGACCGAACGCGCGACGTCCAGAAGCGCGGCCGGGTCGACGTAGAACATGCGGTACCGCCATCCGCTCCGCTCCGCCCCGTGTCCCGTATGCGCCTCGCCGGGCATTGCGAGCGTGACGCTCCCGGCGTACGCCGTCTCGGTCGTTCCCCGGAAGCGGAAGGTCAGCCCGCCCCGTTCGACGACCCCGAAGGCGAACGTCTCGTGGCTGTGCCATGAAAACGACTGCGTCACGTACGTCGCCAGAAGAATATCCGCCGCGGGCAGCGCCGCGCTGCGCCACAGGCGGACGGACTCGCCGCCTTCCGGGCTTTCGGCCCTTTCCGTCATCGTATCCTCCCGGGCGGAATGTCCGCCCCGCTGTGATCTTCTGCAATATCGTACAAGCCGGACGCCCGACGCGCATCCTACAATCGGCCGAAAAAGGAAGGGGCGATGCAACGATGATTCAGACGAAAACGCAGGACATCCTGCACACGGGAACGCGCTGGAAGGAGGCAAAGGCCGGGACGTCGACCGGAATCCTCGTCGTCCGGGACGCGCCGAACGGACCGGTCGGCGCGTCGGTCGAGGCCTTTCGGACGGAGACGGAGGAATCTCTTCGGGCGCGCTGCGGCTCCATGGACCGCGCGGCGCTCCGGGAACTGCCGGTCTACCGGGAGTACGCGGCGTACTACCGGCGGTTCGACAAGACGTACCATGTCCTGATGCAGCTGGAATCGATCGTTCTCAAGGGAAAGCATATTCCGAAGGTCTCGAACCTCGTGACCGCGATGTTCGCGGCCGAACTGTCGAGCGGCGTCCTCACCGCGGGGCACGACCTCGACCTGCTCGATCTCCCGCTCGACGCGTCGCTCGCGTCGCCGGACGAGGAGTACGCGCTGCTCGGGAAGGGCGCGGTTCAGAAGATGAAGGAGGGAGATCTCCGGGTCGCGGACGGACGCGGCGTCATAGGCAGCATCCTGTACGGTCCGGACAATCGCTCGCCGATCGGCCCGGAAACGAAGAACGTGCTGTATCTCGTCTACGGCGTTCCCGGCGTGTCGCGGGACGCCATCCGGGACCATCTGGAACGCCTCTGGGAGAACGTGGCGCCGCTCTCGCCCGACGCCGTGAAGGAGCGCCTCGACATCCTCACGGCGGGCGAGTGAACGCCTCTTGACCGGAACGGGGCCTCCAGAACAGGAGGCCCCGTCCTCTGCACATCGTTCAGGCGATCTCAGCGGGCCGTTTCCGGCTCCAGCGCGCGATCCACCGCGGCCTCCGCGTGGAGCTGCGTCGTGTCCATGAGCGGCAGCTCCGTGTGCTCCGGCCGGATCAGCAGCGGCAGTTCGGTGCAGCCGAGAACGATCCCCTGCGCGCCCCGCGCGGCGAGAGCGTCCATGATCCCGAGCACCGCCGTCCGCGACTCGTCCCGGAGGATCCCCCGGCACAGCTCGTCGAAGATGATCCGGTTCACGCTATCCATGTCGTCGTCGCCGGGGACGATCACGTCGATTCCGAAGCCTTCCCGCATCCGGCGGGGGTAATACTCGGAGCGCATCAGGGGCTTCGTTCCGAGAAGCCCCACGCGCGTGAAGCCCCGCCTCCCGGCATCGCTCGCCGCGGCGTCGGCGATGTGGAGCACGGGGAGCCCCGTCTCCTTTTCGAGGGCTTCGGCGTAGCGGTGCAGCGTGTTCGAGCAGATCAGCAGGAACGAGGCGCCCCCGCGGGCGACGGCGCGTCCCGCGTCCAGCATGATCCCGCCGAGTTCGTCCCACTTGCCTTCCCGAAGGAGCAACTCCACGGGCGCGAAGTCGAGCGAATACAGCAGGCACTCGGCCGAGCTGAGCCCCCCGAGCCTGCGCGCGGCCGTTTCGTTGAGGATCCGGTAGTATTCGATAGTCGACTCCCAGCTCGTGCCGCCGATCAGGCCGATGAGCTTCATCGCCGGATCCCCGTTTCGATCGAGCCGTCGAGGACCGTGATCGCCGGACCGCCGACTCGGACGGCCGTGATCCGGTCTTCGCGGCGTTCGACGATCGTCGAGACGCGGCCCGGCCTGTCGACGCCGTATCCGGCTTCGGCGGTCATGCAGACGCGATCGGAGAGCGGAACGACCCGGTAGTTCACGACGTAGGCGGAGACGCACCCGTTGCAGGTCCCGCAGACGGGGTCTTCGTCGATGTTCACGACGGGCGCGAAGGAGCGGATGTGGTAGGTCGACTCCGGCTTGAGCGTTTCGGGCGAGAAGACCGAGAACCCGACGTAGTCGCCTTCGCGGCTCGCCTTCGCGATCGCGGGAAAGTCGGGTCGGAGCCCGGAGAGCGTCTTCAGCGACCTGAGCCCGAAGGTCAGCCAGGGCAGCCCGGTCGACACTACGGCGACCGGGAGGTCGAGCAGTTCGTCCGCGTCAATGCGGAGCAGCGCCGCGACCTCCGTGCGCGAGGACGCCTCCCGGAAGGTCGGAAGCGCCTGATTCATCATGAAGAGGGGTCTCGGGCCCTCCCGTTGGATCTCGACCGGAAGGACGCCCGCGCCGGTTTCCTGGGTGAAGGTCGTCCGGTCCTTCGCGAGACGCCCCTCTTCCTCGAGCGCCGCGAAGGTCCCGATCGTCGCGTGTCCGCACAGATCAACTTCCCTGCGCGGCGTGAAGAAGCGCACCCGGAAGTCCGCAACGTCCGACGGCGTCACGAACGCCGTCTCCGAGAGGTTCATCTCGCGCGCGATCCCGAGCATCGCCGCGTCGTCGAGTCCCTCCGCGTTCAGAACGACCCCCGCGGGATTGCCCCCGAAGGGGACGTCGCTGAATGCATCCACCTGCTTGATCGCCACTCTCATGTCCCGACACCTCTCTTTATGTTTTTGTCATCGTCGAACCGGATTCCGCCGTCCGACGTTCAAACCACGGGATTCGCGGCTCCGGCGTGCTCGAGAGTCCGCGCGCGTCCGTCGCGGGAACACTCGCCGACCGCCTCCATGAGGCGCCGGATTCCTTCGCGCACCCTGTCCTCGGGTTCCGCGGCGAAGCAGAGCCGCATGTGCGTCGTTCCCTGCGCGCCGTCCGCGAAGAAGGCGTTCCCCGGGAGATAGGAGACGCCCCGTCGCGCGGCCGCCGCAGCGAGACGCGATACGTCGACGGACGGCGGAAGCCGGGACCAGATGTAGTACCCGCCGGCCGGCGCGTTCCAGTTGACGCCGGGCGGGGCGAACTGCTCCAGCGCACGGATCATGGCGTTTCTGCGCAGTGCGTACTGTTCGCGGACGATGCGGAGGTGCGCGGCGTAATGCCCCTCGCGGAGGAAACGGTCGAGAAGGAACTGCGCCGGCGTGTTCGTATGCAGGTCGGTGTACTGTTTCATGCGGCAGAAGGCGTCCAGAACGCGCCGCGCGCCGACGATCCAGCCGATCCGCGTCCCGAGGAAGAGCGTCTTCGAGAAGGAGCCGAGCGAGAGGACGTGCCCGGACGGGTCCGTCGCGAAGAGCGACGGCGGGGGCGTTCCGTCGTAGGAGAGATCGGAGTAGGGATCGTCCTCCAGGATCGGAACGCGGTATTTCCAGGCCAGGCGCAAAAGCTCGCGGCGCCGTTCGGCCGACGTCGTGACCCCCGTGGGGTTCTGGTAGGTCGGAAGCGTGTAGATCAAGCGGGGCCGGTAGCGCTGCAACACCACGTCGAGAATGTCCGTCCGGATGCCCGATTCGTCGATCGGAACGCCGAGCACGCGCGCTCCGGCGGTCCGGAAGCTCTGGATCGCGCCGAAAAAGGTCGGGTCCTCAACGACGACCGTATCCCCGGGACGGAGCAGCAGCCGCGCCGCGTAGTCGAGCCCCTGCTGCGATCCGGCGAGGACGAAGACGTCGCTTCCCGAAACCGTCACGTGGCGCGTGAGCAGGTAGCGCGCGATGCTCTCCCTGAGGCATTCCTGTCCGTGCACCGGGCTCGGCAGCAGAAGGGACCGCGGATCTTCGGAGAGGAGCGTCCGCGCGACCGTCCGGACCGCGTCCACCGGGTAGAGCGACGCGTCGGGAATGCCTCCCGCGAAAGAAATCCGGTCCTGTCCGCCCGCGTCGCGCATCATGTCCCGGATGATGCTTCCGTTCGGCGACGCGCTGTCCTCGTTGAGGAGCTGGTTCCACGGGAGCGGCATGACGGGTTCGTCCCCGGATCGCGGGAAGAGCTGCGAGAGGACGGTCGTGCCGCGGCCGACGAACCCCTCGGCCAGTCCCTCCGCTTTCAGTTCGTCGTAGGCCTTCACGACGGTGCTCCGGTTGACCCCGAGTTCCTCCGCGAGTTTCCGCTCCGGCGGCAGCAGCGTTCCGCCCGGAAGCTCGCCGGACAGAATCCCTTCCCGGAAGCTGTCGCGAAGCTGAAGGTACATCGGAACATCCGAATTCCGTTCGATCTGCAGGCGCACAGGACATCCCTCCCCGGACGGATCGCGTTCACGAATCCGGTGAGGATTGTACCGGTCGGATTGGAGGATTGAAAGAGCCAATTACGGCGGCTCCAACCCATCCAATGCGGAGGGATGCCCGCGGACGGACGTTCCTCCCTTACGGATGTTCCATGCGGAGAAGGCGCGCCACGAGGATGTCGTCCGCCGGCAGGAACGGATAGTCGGCCAGCCGATCGCGCGTGACCCACAGGGCGGCGTCGTGATCGCGGAGGACCACGTCGCCCGCGACGATCGTCGCCAGGTAGGCGCGCAGGAGGACGCGGTACGCGGGATAGTCGTATGTCCATTCGAGACACAGCGGACCGACCGCGATCTCGACGTCCAGTTCCTCGCGGATCTCGCGGATAAGACACGCTTCGGGCGTCTCTCCCGGCTCCAGCTTTCCGCCGGGGAATTCCCAGAAACCGCCGAGGCCGCGCCGGTCCGAGAGCGGACGTCGCGCAATGAAGATTTTGTCCTTGTCCGTCAGAACCGCCGCGCTGACGGTCAGTTCGGGTTTTTTCTGAGTCGAAATGGGATGTCCCTCCCTGGAGTGGAAAGCTCCGCGGACATCGCCGGATCGTGGAAATCCATCACGCGACAGTCACGCAATTCCGTCCGGCCCGCTTGCTCTCGTACAGCGCGCGGTCCGCGCGGTGCATGAGGTCGTTCAGCGAATCCTCGGGATCGGTCATTGATGAGATGCCGATGCTGACGGTCACGGAAAACGTCCCCTCGTCCGACGGAAACGCCGTCTTCTCGACGTCGCGGCGCAACCGTTGCGCCAGTGCTTGCGCGCCCTCCTCCGGCGTGTCCGGAAGCAGGATCGCGAACTCCTCGCCGCCCAGCCGGCCGAAGATGTCCGTGACCCGGAGCGTTTTCGCGCCGGTGTCGGCGAAGAGACGGAGCGCAGCGTCGCCGGTCGGATGCCCGTACCGGTCGTTGACGTCCTTGAAGTTGTCGAGGTCCAGCATCAGAAAGGCCAGCGGAGAGCCGTTTCTCCTGCTTCGCTCCACTTCGCGCGCGCCCGTTTCGAGGAAGTGGCGGCGGTTGCTCAGACCGGTCAGTTCGTCGCTCGTCGCAAGCTCCGAAAGGCGTCGCTCGAGGTTTTTGCGCTCGGTGATGTCCACGTGCGTTCCGACGATCCGGGTCGCTTTCCCGTTCTCGTCCCGCGCGACGATGCGCGCGCGGGAGAGGATCCACTTCCAGTCGCCGTCGAATGTTCGCATTCGGAACTCGGCAACGTACGGTTCAAAACCCGCGATGCTTCGCCGCTGCTTTTCCATGGCCGCGGGAAGGTCGTCCGGATGCACGAGGTCTTCCCACGTGGAGAGGCAGTACGGCATCGTTCCGGGGACGTAGCCGAGCATCGTAAACCATCTCGGGCTGTAGAAGATGGTGTCGTCACGAAGGTCCCAGTCGAAAAGTCCGTCGCTCGTCGCCTCGATGGCCAGGGAAAGGCGTTCCTCGCTTGCCTTGAGGGCCGCGATCGCGCGTTCGCGGTCCGTCACGTCGATGGTGAGGGTGAAAAAGCCGATGACCCGCCCGGATTCGTCCTTTCGGGGGACGTACGCGACTTCCGAAGAACTGGGCTCCGGCTTTGTCGGAAAGACCTCGGTGAACCGGACGACCTCTCCCGCCAGCGCGCGTTTGATGTAGCGGTCGATTTTGGCCATCACGTCGTCTCCCGCGAATTCGCGGAGAGGAACCCCGACGAGCGAGTCCTGCGCGATGCCGTAGGCTTCCGCGTAGGTCCGGTTGATGTACTGATACCGGATATCGGAGTCGATGTACGCGATTCTGGCGGGGACCGAATCGGTGATCAGGCGGATCCACTGTTCCCGTTCCCGGAGCGTTTTGTTCAGGGCGTCCCGATCCCGGAGCGTTCGGCGGAAGCGCTCCAGCGTCTCGGACAACGCGCCGAACTCGTCGCCGTATTTCAGTGTGGGAAAGGGCGCGTCCGTGTTCCCCGCCTCGAGATCGCGGACGATTCCGTGAATCCGGGCAAGCGGACGCGAGACCCGGAAGACCAGCAGGAAGCACATCAGAAGGGCGAGCAGCACCACCGCGCTGAAATACAGGATTTCGTGGTTCGTCCGTTTCTCGAGCAGCGTCCGAAGCTCCTTCAGGTGCGCCCCGGCGGCGACATCGGCATGCAGGAACAGCGTCCCGGTCGAACGAAGCATCGGAGAGAGCGCCTGAAGATACTCTTCCGTCGATACGCCGTGGGCGGACGTCCGAAGGATATGCTCCATCAGGGGCGTCAGTCGGGCGCGATGATAGGCGTCGACGGATTCCGTGTTGTTGCGCAGCGTTACAGGTCCCGTCAGCGCGACGAGTCCCCGGACGTCCGCAAACAGCGACGCCTCGCGTTCCTTGAGGCGGCGCGTCTCGAGCACCTCGCCTGGGTCATGCGGACCGTTCCGGTGCAAGAGGCGGACGAAGGAGCCCGCGGTGTTTTCGAGGGCGACCCGGAAGCGAAGGATCCGAAGACACAGGATCGTGGATGACACGAACCGTCCGGTTTCATCTCCGGGGAAAAAGGAGATTCGTTCCAGAACCCTTTCGGCCTCCGCCAAAAAAGCGCCCGTCGCCGCGATCCACTGTTCTTTCGCGCTCGTCCCCCGCGCGTCGTGTTCTTTGTCGAGGGCCTCGTCCGTCCGGTCGCGGGCGTTCCGAAGGATGCGGTAGCGGTTGGCGAGGTCGTCCGTTTCCGGGCGATCGTGCGAGAGGATTCCCGCCATCGAAACGGCGGACCGGGCCCGCTCCAGGCTGAGTTCGTCCCGGTCGTCGGGGGATGCTGCGTTCTTGTCCAGAAGGGTCAGAACGATCCGTCGCTCCGACGAGACGGACATCGCCGTCCGCGTGATCGATGCGGACAGTTCGCGTCCCGTTTCGAGGTCGTGAAGACGGCGCATCTTTTCCTCCACGGCGGAGAGGACGCCCAGGAAAATCATTCCAACGATGAGGCACTGGATCGAGACAAGCACGAGCAGAAGCGATGTGACCCGTGAAGAGAGCCGTCTGGATGACATCAGAGAACGCATCTCCCAGGGAGAGAAGTTTGAAGTGTCGAGTTAATTTTATCATATCCCGGATGAAGACAACGCGCCCCGGGCCAAGGTGCGCGTCGGGGCGCGTCGGAAGACTCCGTTCGTCACTCGCTCTTTTTTTCGGGGATCTCCGTGAGCGTTCGCGATATCGTCCCGAGCACGCTTTCGGCCTCGTCCGCGGGGACGGCCGCGTCCCGGACGAGCGCGAGCGCGAGGGTGTCCTCTCCGGACAGCGGGATCAGGAACAGCGTCAGTTCCGCCTTCCGGGGAATCTTCACGTTCTGGACGCCGCCGGCGACCTTCTTTCCAATGAACGTCCGCTCCACGGTCCTTTCGGCCGGCTTCGCGGTTCCGAGAAACGTGCTCTTCACGTATCCCGCGAGTTCGTCGTCGCTTTTCATTCCCATTCCCTCGCGCATGGCCTTCGGGATCGAGACGAGCGTGATCTCGAGACGCCCGCTTCCCGGAGCGGCCGTCTCGGGCAGGAGCAGCGTGACGGCGTCCATTCCGGCCTTCTGCGGCGCCGAGAAGGCGACCGGCGTATCGAACGCGACCTTCCGCCACTCGCACCGCAGCCCCGGATCCGCCGAAGCGCGAAGCGGAAGGACGATCGCGACGAGTACGAAAGCGAAGAATACAAGGGTGTTTTTCATGGAATCTCTCCTCTCACTGAATATCCAGGGCTCCGTCCCTGATGACCACGACGTCCGCGCCCGAAGCCCGGACCGTGCCGAGGCCGACGACCTCGATGCGGCACTCCGGGCAGACGCCGTAGAGCGTCGTCCCTCCCGAAACGCTCGTCCATGTCGTGAACGAACGCTCGTGGACGCCCACCTTGTACGTTTTCGAATCCTCGTTTTTCAGGTCCACGGCGGCGGCCGCTCCGGAGACGGAGACGGCCAGCGCGGCGAGGATCGCGCCGCGTCGCAGGGCGCCGGATGTCATTCGAACAGCCCCGCGGAATACGTCATCGATTCGAGCCGCGCCTCCAGGTCGAAGACCATGACGATCTCCCTCGTTCCGGAATGATAGGTCCAGACGCGGTTCCGGACCGTATCGGGCGGACCGGTCTTTTCGGCGACGGATTCGGAGTCGTCGTGAAGCATGATGTCCCCGAAGCCCTGCCATCCGCCGGGAAGCTCGACGCTCCGGAGTTGGTCGCGCCCGTTCGTTCTCCAGTAAACGGCGGTGTGTCCGTGGAAGACGAGCGTCGTCTCCGTGACGTCGATCTTCCGGTCCTCGATCGTGAAGCGCCTGGTTTTGCGGGAGTCCGGCTCGCCGAAGAACGCGACGGCCATTGCGGGCGTCAGGCCGAAATCCCGGCGGACGCGGTCGCAATAGCGGCCGACGCGATCGTCGCCGTCGCCGACGCGGCGGAGGTGCTTTCCGAAGATCCAGCCCTTCGGGGCCGTTTCGCTCACGACCTCGAACCACGGGAAGCCGTCGTCGGAACGCGACGACGCGACCACGAGAAGCTCCCCGGCGGCCCGCTCGTCGGCGAAGCGTCCGATGACCGGAGATCGCGTCGACGGAGCCGCGCGGAGGTTCACGTTCGTTCCGTCGAGGGTTGCCGCGACGGGCCAGTTTCCCAGGTCTTCCGGAATGCTGCGGATCTCCGCCGCGAGCGGCGGGCCGGACAGCGCGCACAGAACCGCGGCGATGCTTGCGAATCGGGCGAACGGACGCATGATCCCCCTCCCTTCGGGAAACGGACATCCGATGCGGACGGGGCGGAAGGGATCGTCCCCTCCGCCCCGCGGCTCACTTCTGAATAATGGCTTTCTTTCCGTAGGGCGCGATCTGTTCGGGCGGGAACTGCCCGACCTTCGCGTAGATGTACTGGAGCTTCGGAAGATCCTTGAAGATCGAGAAGTCGGCGATCCCCTGCGTCTTCTGGACATCGAGGGCGGTGAGCGCCGGCAACTTCGCGATCGCATCGGGGTTCGTCACGGTCGATCCTTCGACGTCGAGCCGCGTGAGCTTCGTCATGTTCGCGAAGATCGAGAGGTCGATCGTCCCCGTGACGCTTTCGAGAACGACCTCCGACAGCTTCGGGCACTTCGCGAGCGACGCGACGTTCGTCAGCTCCTCGCGGAGCATTCGCACGGTCGTGAGGTTCGGCATCGTCTCGACGACCTTCATGTCGCTGAACTTCGAGATGCCTCCGTGGAACTCCTCGAGCTTCGTGAGCTTCGCGAGCGGCGAGTAGTCGTCGCACTTCGTCGCGTAGATCCAGATGCTTCGGAGCTCCGCAAGATTCCCCACGGGCGACAGATCCGTCGCGGGGACGCTGTAGAGCCCGAGCTTCTTCAGCTTCGAGAGGCCCGCCAGCGGCGCGAGGTCTTTGACGTCGGTCATGTACAGGTCGAGTTCCTCGAGGTTCTTGAATTCCGCGAGGACGGAAATGTCCTCGATCGGGGCCGCGTAGAACGAGAGCTTCACGAGCTTCGTCTTGCCCTTGAGCGGGGAGATGTCCGAGATGCCCTTGGGCTGCATGAAGAACACGAGCTCCGTGAGGTTGTTCATGGGCGCGAGGAAGGCGAGGTCCGGGTACTCGACCTGGCGGACGTGGAGCTTCGTCAGCTTCGTGAGCGCGGCGAGCGGCGCAAGGGTCTTGACCGACTTGAGGTTGTCCAGCTTCAGGTAGGTCAGGTTCGTGAATTTCGCGACGGGCGACAGGTCGGTGATGCCCTTGCCGGACTCGATCTCGAGCCCCGTCACGATGTCCGCGAGCGCGGCCGCCTTCGTGAGATCCGCGTCCGTGATATCGTACAGGCGCAGCGGTTTCGTCTTGAGGGATTCGTCCGCACGCGCGAGCGCCAGGAATTCATCCGTCACGCCGTAATTCATTTTCGGGCCGAAATAACTGCTCTTGTCGTACTTCGGGTCGGCCGCGAAGGCCGATCCCGCAAGAAGGAGCATCAGAACCGCAAGAAACAGAACCGTGCGTTTCCCGTTCATGTCCTTCAGACCTCCTTAGAGTGACGCCGGTGCTTCCGCTACTTGATAAATATCGCCACCGCTATGCCGACAACGATCAGCGCGATCCCGAACCAGAGCTGCGCCTTTGCGCCGGATTCCCGGCTCTTCACGACTTCTTCTTCGGACTTGACCGAGACGATGAAGGGTTTGCCCTTTTCGGACGGCTTCCCGATATGCAGGGTTCCCGCGGATTCGCGGACCTCGCCCGCGATGTAGAGCGGGTGTCCGAGCGGGATGATTTTCTCCGCGTAGCGGAACCCGAGCGTCCGGGTTCCCTGCGGGACGGTGAAGGAGACGCCCCAGAAGGAGTAGGTGCGGTTTGACTCGTACGGCTCGAAGCGATTCGCGCCGTCCTTCAGCTCGACCGACGCGCCGTCGAGGTCGAGCGGGACGCGAACGTCGCCGTCTTCGACATAGAGCGGCGTCGGGCTGGTCTGGCTCGAGACGGTTTCCGACCCGCGGGTGGTCTTGCGCTGGACGACGCCCTTGTCGTCCTTCACCATCTCGTCCTTTTCAAACTCCCGGACGACCGTCGCCGTGAAATAGGCGCACGGGATCTTGCCGTGCGGGGAGAGAAGATTTCCGTCCGTGACGGCCTTTCCCGTCGTTTCGATGAAGTCGCGGTAACCGAGTCCCTGCTCCGCGACGCTCTTCCACGCGTTCTTGATGTCCGGAAGCGTCGAGTTCTTCGAGAATTTGAGTTCCGTAATCTGTCCTTCCGACTTCTTCTTCTGCACGAACGCGAGATATGCGCCGCCGAGTGCGATGGCGGCTCCGATTCCCATTGACAGAGCGCTCATGTCACAGTCTCCTTTCCTTCAGGATGTCGTCGTACTGATCCGCGTAGACGGCCACAGTCTGGATCGCCGCGAGCAGTTCGCTCTTGTCCAGATGGGCGCCGGGCAGGGCGCAGGAAAACATGACGGTGTTGTCGAAAACGAGACTGAAGGCGCCCATGGGCGTCTCCGCGTTCAGTTTCATGAGCGCCGGAGCGATTGTGACGGGATCGAGATCCTCCGCGAGATACGCGAACACACGCACCAGAACGTCCTCGGAATGCCACGGGGCGACGGTCACCTGGACGGTAGCGCTGCCGAAGGAGAACGAGAAGAGGTCGTCGACGCGGACCAGATCCTCGGCGTCGAAAAAGTCCATGAGGTAATCGGCCACGGTGTTTCGGGTCTTCGTGAGCAGCGTCGCGTTGACGCCGTCCTTGAGGATCGGGAACTTACGCACCGGAACCGCCTCCCTGTCCCATCTTCGCCATGAGCTTCGCGAGTTCGTCGTCGACCTGCCGGTTCTTTTCGAGCGCCGCGAACGGATCGTCCGCCGGCGCGGCGCCCGAGACTTCGGAGAACGCCTGGGCCTCGGCCTCCATTCCCTCGATCTTCTTTTCCATCTTGTCGAACTTGGCGAAGGCGCCGTTTCCGACGGCCGTTCCCATTGCGGTCGAGAACTCCTTCTGCGTCTTCGCGACCTGGGCGCGCGCGATCAGCGTGGACTGCTTCATGCGCGCCTCGTCGAGCTTCGCCTTCAGGGCGTCAAGCTGCGATCGTAGGGACTGCGTCGTGTTCGCGGCCTGGGTGATCATTCCGTCGTACTGGCGGGCCTGTCCGTCGTACGTGATCTTCTTCGACAAGGCCTGCTTCGCGAGGTCCGCGTTGCCCGCCTTCATCGCGAGCGCGGCCTTCTCCTCCCATTGCGTCGCCTGCTGTTGCGCGAGTCCCTGCTGCTTGCGGAGGTTCTGTTCGTTCGCGATGGCCTTCGCAAGAGCGGAGGTCGCCTTCGTGAGCGCTTCCTCCATTTCGATGATCATGTTCTTGAGCATCTTCTCCGGGTCTTCCATCCGGTCCAGAGCGTCGTTCACGTTCGATTTGAAGATATCCGTCATTCGATCGAATATGCCCATCCTCTTCCCTCCCCTTCGTTCGAGAAGCACGACATCCTGACATATTTCCGGAATGTCTCCGCAATGCCCGTATTGCCGACATAACGAAACAGTTCAAAAAAAACGGACTCGTACGGAACAATGAAACCAAAGAGTGGGGATTCAGTCAAGCGGAAGAAGTCCTGCAAAACGGCGAATCGTCCCCGGATCGCAGGGTAGCAGAAAGCGACCGGCGGGTCCTCACCCCCGGACGCGCCTCGCGGGGTGGTTTTTCCCACCCCTCCGGGGCGACGGCGCTTCCCGCCTTTGAGGAGCCTTTCGGCGCGGCTTCAGCGATTCGCCCACTCCCGCGCGAGCAGCGAAAGGCACCACTGGTCCATGAAACGCCCCCGCGCGAATTCATAGTCGCGGAGCGTTCCGTCGAGCGAGAACCCGAGATGTTCCAGAAATTTCCTGGAAGCGATGTTTCCCACCGTGACGAAGGCCTCAATGCGGTTGAAGCCCATGTCGCCGAAGCCGAGGGAGAGGATGGCCGTGATCGCCTCCGTCATGTACCCCAGCCGTTGGTGGGGCAGGCCGAGTTCATAGCCCATCTCGGTCCTCCGGTGCTCCGCGGAGACGTTGTGAAAGCCGCAGGTTCCCAGAATGCGTTCCGTCCGCGCCTCCGTAATCGTCCAGCGGCATCCGGTCCCCTCGCCGTACAGGGTCCGCAGGAACGCGATCATTTCTTCCGCCTGCTCCAGGGAAGCGAACGGGTCCATCGTGAGAAACTCCGTCACGTCGGGGTTCGACCAGACTTCCAGAAGCGCGGGCGCGTCGGCGCGTCGGAGTTCCCGGAGAAAAAGCCGTTCGGTGCGCAGTTCTGGAAAACGCGTGGTATTCGATGCTTCGTCGGATCGTTCGGGATTTTTCATGCATTCATTCTAGTGGCGTGTCGAGGGTGTTGGCAACAGTATTTCCGGCCCTGGGTCGCGCGCCTTTACAGAAACGGCCGTTCGGAGTAGTCTGTACCGGTAGGGGCGTCGCCGCGTGTCCGCGGCGGATCGCGCCTCGTCCGGATTTTCGTTCGTCTCAATCGAAGGGGGAAGCAGGATGAATATGTCGCAGAACCGATTGACCACAATCCTTTCCCGCAACTGGCGGGTTGTTTTGCTCCGGGGCGTCGTCGCGATACTCTTCGGGATTCTGACGTTATTCCAGCCCGGGATTTCGCTTGCGTCGCTGGTGATGCTCTTCGGCGCCTACACGCTGTCGGACGGTGCGCTCGGCGTCTGGACGGCCGTTTCGGGACGCCAGGATCACGAACATTGGTGGGTCCTGTTTTTCGGCGGTCTCGTCGGCGTCGGCGCAGGACTTCTGGCGTTTATCGCGCCCGGAATCACCGCGCTCGCGCTGCTGTTCTACATCGCGGTCTGGGCGATCTGCTCGGGAGTCCTCGAGATCGTGTCGGCGATCCGTCTGCGACGGGAGATCGAGGGCGAGTGGATGCTCATCCTTTCCGGCGTCGCCTCCGTCTTCTTCGGATACATCCTGATGGCCCGTCCCGGAGCGGGAGCGATCGCGATTCTCTGGATCATCGCCATCTACGCGATCCTGTTCGGCGTTCTTCGCGTCCTGCTGGCGCTCAAGCTGCGAACATTCGCCAACAGCGTCGCAGGACGGTAGCGCCTCCGGAAAAAGGAAAAACGAACGCGACGGGCGCCCCCGATACGGGGGCGCTTTTTTCGGCGGAGAAATTCCGGAATGATCGGGAAGGAGGGATCGCCATGCGTCGGGATGTTATTGCAGCACACGGCGCGGTTCGTCTGCACGCGATTTGCTGGGAGGCTCCGGCGCCCGGACGGGTTCCTCTCGTCGTCTCGCCCGGATTCTGGGAACCGGCGGAGATGGCCGCGGACCTGTTCGCGCGTCTCGGGCGGCGCGGCCTGTCGCTGAGCTACCGCGGCAGGGGAGCGAGCGATACGCCGGATCGCGGGTACGATCTCGACGATCACGTCGGCGACCTGGAGTGCGTCGTCGATGCGGCCGTTCCCGGGCGTTTCTGCCTGCTGGGGTATTCGCGCGGCGGGGCGTACGCGCTCGAATACGCGTTGCGTCACCCGGAGCGCGTCGCGGGGCTTATCCTCGTCGACCAGCCGCCGGTCCACAACGTCTGGCCGAAGGGGAGCGCCGCGCAGCGGTCGTCGATCACGCACCGGGGCGAACCGGTCCTGAACTACTTCCGGCTTTGCGCAGCCGAAGGGTTCGAGACCTCGACGCACCGGGACTTCACGCCCGACCTCGGGCGCATCGCCTGCCCCGTACTCGTGCTGCGGGGGTTGCGGACGGACGTCCCGGTCGCGGCGAAGGTGGACGACCGCGTCGCGGCCGTTTACGAGGCGTCCCTGCCGCGCGTTGCGGTCGTGTCGTTCACCGGGTCGGGGCACCAGATCCCGCTCGACGAGCCGGAACGATACGCAAAGGTCGTCGGGGCGTTCCTGTCGGCGCTCGACGGGGAATGAAACGGCCCGCCGGCTGGAATCGGCGGGCCGCTTTCGCGCGCGGCGGTCTCTACATGAACGCGCGTTTGTACTGTTCCGGTCCTGCGTAGGGCGAGCCCGTCCTCTTCGCGAGATCGAGCGCGAGGAAAGGGTTCCGCAGCAGGCCGCGGCCGACGGCGACCATGTCGGCGCGTCCGTTCAGGAGGATCTCTTCGATCAGCTCGGGTTCCGTGATGAGGCCGACCGCGATCGTCGGAAGTCCGAGCGTGCGCCGGATCTCTTCGGAATAGGGAACCTGGTAGCCCGGGAAAAACTTCGGGGGCAGCGGCGTCAGTCCGCCGGAACTCACGTGGACGCAGTCGACGAGCGTCTTGACATGATGCAGCAGGCGGCACGTCTCGGCGACGTCGAGCCCGCCGGGCGCGTGATCGACGGCCGAGACCCGGACCTGAAGCGGTTTGCGGTCGGGCAGCGCGTCACGAACGGCCCGGGCGACCTCGACGAGGATGCGCGCCCGGTTTTCGGTGCTTCCGCCGTACATATCGGTCCGCCGGTTCGTGACGGGCGACAGGAACTGGTTGAGCAGATAACCGTGCGCCGCGTGGATCTCGACGAGGTCGAAGCCCGCGCGGTCCGCGCGAGACGCGGCCTCCGCGAACGCGTCGACGACGCGGCGGATCCCCTCGGGCGTCAGCTCCTCGGGGAGCCTCGAGTCGTCATTGTAGCGGAGAGGACTCGGGGCGTAGATTGTCGGGGCCTCTTCGGCCGTGCATTTGCGTCCCGCGTGGATCAGCTGGATGCCGATCGTCGCTCCGTACGAGCGGCACAGGTCGACGACGCGGCGCATCGGTTCGATCTGACGATCGTCCCACAGACCGAGGCAGCGGTCGGTGATCCGTCCCTCCGGAAGGACGCCCGTGGCTTCGACAATGATGAGGCCGGTTCCGCCCAGCGCCCGGGCGCCGTAGTGCGCGAGGTGGAAATCGGTCGCCATGCCGTCCCGCGTGCAGTACATGCACATCGGCGGCATGACGATCCGGTTGCGGATTTCAAGGCCTTTCAGAACGAACGGTTCGAGACACTTCAAGAGCCATTCCCCCTTTTTTTCGTTTTCTGTGTCGCGGGAACTGTCGCCGGTTCGGCGTTCTCACGAAGAACCGGACATTCCGAACGGAACGAGCCCCCCTGCGGATTGTACGATCCGGCGTCAGTATCGCCGATTGCGTCCCCGTTGACAAGGGAAATGACGGCGAAACCTCCCCGCCAATTCCGGCGTGCGTGTCGAAAGACGATCTTTCTTGACAAACACCGGCCGAAACGACAGACTTGCTTGAATCGGTAAAAAACATTAGCGAATCCCGGGAAGGGGGAATCCGGTGTGATGCATGCGCACGCGAGGAGCGCCGAAGAGGTCCTGGCGCATTTTGGCGTCGAGTCCGCAGCGGGCTTGTCTCCCGGACGCGCGGCGGAACTTCTCGAAACGCACGGTCCGAATGCGCTCGAACGGCAGGAGCGCATCCCCTGGTGGAAGGTGCTGGCCCGCCAGTTTCGCGGTCCGATGGTCTATCTGCTCGCCGGGGCCGCCGTCATCAGCTTCGGAATGAAGGAGCACCTCGACGGCGTCGCGATCCTCATCGTCATCCTGATCAACGGCATTCTCGGATTCGTGACGGAATACCGCGCCGAGCACGCCCTCGAGGCGCTTCGGCGGGTCACGACGCCCCATTGCCGGGTGCTCCGGGGTCGCGTGATGCGCGTTCTGTCGACGGCGGATGTCGTTCCCGGCGACGTGCTGCTGCTCGAAGGGGGCGACGTCGTTCCGGCGGACGCGCGGCTTGTCGACTGTTCGAACCTCATGGCGGGAGAGGCGGCGTTGACCGGCGAATCGGTTCCGGTGCGCAAAAGCCTCGACCCGCTCGCAGAGGAGACGGGATTGCCGGACCGGTCGAACTGCGTCTACACGGGGACGGCGATCGTGAAGGGGAGCGGAAAGGCCGTTGTCTTTGCGACGGGAGCGGAGACGGAACTCGGCAGGATCGGAACGCTGCTTCAATCCGTCGGCGAACAGTCCACGCCGCTCGAGGAGCGCCTCTCCCGCTTCAGCCGCTTCCTGATCCTCATCACCTTCGGCATCGCGGCCGTCGTGATTTTCGTGGGGATCGTGCAGGGGCGCGGCATTCTGTCGATGATCGAAACGGGTATCGCGCTCGCCGTCGCCGCCGTGCCGGAAGGGCTTCCCTTCGTGGCGACGATGACGCTCGCGCTCGGCGTGAGGCGCATGGCCGCGAAGAACGCGCTTGTGCGCAACCTTTCGGCCGTGGAGACGCTTGGGGCCACGACCGTTATCTGCACGGACAAGACCGGAACGCTCACGATGAACCGCATGACGGTCCGGATGACCGAAACGCCGGACGACCGGGCGCTTCCGCTGCTCCGGCGCGCCGCCGCCCTGTGCAACGACGCCGAGGTCACCGAACACGGCAGCGTCGGCGATCCGATGGAAGCCGCGCTGCTGCATTTCGTCGGCGACGAGGTCGCGGACATCCGGGCGGCGCACCCGAGGCGGTCGGTCGAGCCCTTCGATTCGTCAACGATGCGGATGATCACCTGGCATGACGGATGCGTCTGCCTCAAGGGGGCGCCGGAGCGCGTGCTCGAAGACGTCCCGTTCGTCCTGCTGAAGGGGGACGCCGCGCCGATGACCGAAGCGATCCGGGACGAATGGCGCGCGAAGGTGCGGTCGTCCGCGGAGCGGGGGATGCGCACCCTTGCGTTCGCCTTCGGTCCGACACGGGAGACGCTCGCCTTCGTCGGCTTCGCGGGAATCGACGATCCGCCGCGTCCGGAGGTCGCCGGGGCCGTATCGCAGTGCCGCGACGCCGGCATCCGGGTGGTCATGGTGACGGGCGACCACGTCGTCACCGCGGGGGCCGTCGCGCGCGAGATCGGAATCGTCCGCGACGGAGGCGAAATCATTCTCGACGGACGCGAGTTCGACGCGACGCCGCCGGAAAAGGCCGGTTCCATTTCCGTCCTGGCCCGGGTCTCGCCGGAACACAAGCTGCGACTGGTGCAGATGCTCCAGTCCTCGGGAGAGGTCGCGGCGATGACGGGCGACGGCGTCAACGACGCCGTCGCGCTCAAGCAGGCGGATGTCGGGATCGCCATGGGAATCCAGGGAACCGAGGTCAGCCGGGAAGCCTCCGACATCATCCTCCAGGACGACCGCTTTTCGACGATCGTCGAGGCTGTCCGGGAGGGGCGCCGGATCTTCGACAACATCCGCAAGTCGATCATCTACCTGTTGTGCTGCAATCTCAGCGAGGTCCTGTGCGTGCTGCTCTCGATCCTGCTCCGGTTCCCGAGCGTGTTTTCGCCGCTCCAGATCCTGTGGGTCAACCTCGTGACCGATGTTCTCCCGGCGCTCGCCCTCTCGCTTGACCCGGCAGAACCGGACGTGATGCGACGCCCGCCCAAGCTCCGGAACGAGGATATCCTCACAACGGCGCACAAACGGACGATCTTTGTCCAGGGAGCGCTCCTGACGGCCGCCGTTCTCGCCTCATACGGGCAGAGTCTGCATGGCGGGGCGGGCGACGCCGTTCGGGCGACGGAAATGAGCTTCCACACGCTGGTATTCGCGCAGCTCTTCTTCGTCCTGAACGTGCGCGGCGCGAGCCTCTTCCGTTCGCCCGGACAGCTCTGGTCCAACCCGTGGCTTCTTGCCGGCATCGCGGCGTCGATGGCCCTTCAGGTAGGAATCACGTTCGTCCCGGTGCTCGAACGCGTGCTGAACATCGTTCCGCTCACCCTGGGCGAATGGGGAATCGTGACGCTCTTTGCCGCGGCGCCCACCCTCCTGACGCAGGGAATCCGCTTCGAGAGGCGGAAATGAAGCGTCCGGTCGGGGCGTAAGGGTCGAAAAGCCGGATTTGACAGGACGCATGCCGGCGGAGTACAATTCACGGCAATTTTTACGAAGGGAGAGACGACGCATGACGATTCGTTCCACCGAACTGGCGTTCACGGGTTTCCGCATGACGATGACGCGCGACGACCCTCCCGGGGCGGTCGCCGTCTGAACGTGGACGGTTGGTGCGTATCCGGTCGGGGGTCTTCGCAAAAGGCGAGGGCCCCCGATTTTTTGTATCCTGACGCTGGGAGGGTGACGAATGAAGGTTCGGGTGCTGTTGCTTGGGTGCGGGAATGTGGGACGGGGATTGTGTTCGCTCTTTTCGGGAAAAGGAAAGGAGCTAGCGGAACGGTACGGCGTCGATCTGTCGCTGACGGGAGCGGCGACGCGGACGCACGGATGCGCGGTCGATCCCGATGGACTCGATCCGCGCGACGTTCTCTCGGGAAGGGCGTTTTCGACCCGTCCGTCCCGCGTCTCGACGATGGATCTCGTGGAAACCTCCGGCTACGACGTTCTGGCCGAATGCACCGTCACGAATCCCGAAACCGGCGAGCCCGCGCTCTCGCATATCCGAACGGCGCTCGAACGCGGAAAGAGCGTGACGACGTCGAACAAGGGGCCGATCGCGCTCCGGTTTCACGAACTGCGGGCGCTCGCGAAAGCGAGGGGCGCGCGGCTGCTCTACGAGGGAACCGTCATGGCGGGCACGCCGCTCTTTTCCGCGGCGCACCCGGGCTTTCTCGGAGCGGAGATCGCCTCGTTTGAAGGCGTCCTGAACGGCACCTGCAACTACATGATCGAACGCATGAAGACCGGGACGACGTTCGACGCGGCCCTCTCGGAAGCCCAGGCGAAGGGGTATGCGGAAGCGGAGCCCGGAACGGACCTCGGCGGGTGGGATACGGCGCTGAAGGCGCTGATCCTCGCGCAATCGTTTCTGGACTTTCCGCCGATGTCGCTCCGGGATGTCGACGTCGAGGGCGTGTACGGGCTGACCCCCGATACGCTCGTCGAAGCGGCGTCACGGGGCGGAACCGTGCGGTTGGTGGCGGCGGGTGAACGTCCCTGCGCCGGATCGGGAATCCGGCCGCGGATATCGGTTCGTCCGAAATTTCTGCCGGCGGACCATCCGCTCGCGAACCTGCCCGATACCGCGAACGGCATCGTCTTCTCATCTGATGCGACCGGACCGGTGAGCTTCATGGGCGCGGGGGCCGGCGGACCGCAGACCGCTTTCGCCGTGCTGCGGGACATCATCGATATCGCTACGGGAATGAAGGCCGGAAGGAAATAAACAGGCGGCGTACGGAAGTGCGTCCCCGCTGGGGGATGCGTTTCCGTACGCCGCCCGGTTTGTGTCGCGTCATCGCATGACGCCGGTCTATATGCGTGAGGCTTTTAACGCCACTGCCGGGCTACGTCCGTATAGACGTTCTGAAGTTCGTTCGCTCTTTTTTGAAGGAGGATGACATTCTTCAAGACGTTATTGGCCGCATTGAGAAGATTGTCGACGGGTCTGTTTTTCTTATTCATTTTCAACTCTCCCTTTAGAATAAAATGTGAAAGAATAAAGATCTCCTGAAAAGCCTCAATACGCTCCCGCTGCCTCGAAACTCCACGAAGCCAACGTCCCCGGCGCACGCGTTCATGAAATCAGGATATCCATGAAAACCGGAAGGCGACGCAGACCGGAACACGCAGCCGTGAATCGTTCGTTCCCGGCGTGCACGCCGTTTCCCCGATCGGGAGGGTGCGTCGGCTTCGTGCGTTCGCTGCGTATCGCCATGCCTCGTTTTCAACTGATATGATACACTGGGGGTTGAATTATGTCAATATGATTATGATATGGGCGTCGATTTTCTTTGTTGCACTGTTTTTATTTTGTTTTTCATTAAACTTGATGGGTGAGCGCCCCGGAACGGGATCAGCGGATCGGACGCGCCTCGGGAAGCGATGTCAAATCGCTTGCCCGGCGGCGTGTCAGGTTGGTTGTGTCGTACGAGGGAGCGAATCGAATCGATGTCCTGCGGAGTGATGCTGTGTGTGCGGAGAGACGAAAGGGACGCCGCTCAGGCGGCTGTCATTCCGGAGATAGTGCAATTAGGCGATGTCGCTGTTTTCGCGGAGGCGGCTGACGTCGCGTCCGTACCCCTCCTACAGGGATCCGAGCCGGGTTCCGAGGAAGAAGACGCCGATCCCGAGCGCGTTGTGCGCGATGAGGCGCCCCATTGCGAGAAGCATGCCCTCCTGCGCCATGTGCACCGTGTCGGAGATCAGCGACGAGAAGGTCGTGAAGGCCCCCATGAAGCCCACGAAGACGATTCTGCGGATATTCGGGTCGAGGTCCATCCGGCGCTCCGCCAGCGCGAGCAGCAGCCCGTAGAGGAAACAGCCCGTCAGGTTGACCGCGAGCGTTCCCCAGGGGAAGGAGCCTCCGGCGAAACGCTGGACGACGCCTGAGAGCGTGAAGCGCGCAAGGGTCCCGGCGGCCCCTGCCGCGGCGAGAGCGACGAATGTTCCTGTCATGAATCGGATCGTCCCTTCAGAAAGGATGGCGCTTCCACAAAAATACGCCCCTTCGCCGGAACTGCTTCCGGAAAAGAGGCGTCATCAGCCTGCGGAATGCGGCGGTTCGGGCGAACGCCATCGCCCCTGGATACGTGAATACTAAACGAGCCTTCCGGGTTCGTCAAGAAGCCGGAAGATCCCATGTGGTCGGACAGCGATACTGTCAATTTCTCGACCGTTCTCCGCCCCTCAGCGAACATCATCATGCATCCTGTTCGCCGGAGATTGTTTTCGATGACCGTGGATCAACCCCAAAGAACCGATCTGCCTCATCCTCGCCCTCAGCCGGAATGGCTTCTGCGCGCTGCACTTGAGTCCCTTCGCTCCCTCCTGTGCTGCTGCCTTTCCCGACAGCACTTTCCCCAACACTATCATCATTGCCGTTTCTCGTACGCTCAGGAAAAATCGCCCCTTGTCTTCATGGCATGACATTTTTAATGTTCCACTTTGATATAACCGTATCGCTGTCCGTCGCCCCGACGAAACTTTGCATTGACAAAACAAGAAAATAGATCTACATTTTTTCTCAAGAATAATATTAGAAAGAGGTGTATACAGTGAATCGAAGGTTTGTGTTTTTTTCTTTTATGGTTATGTTTCTTTTTTTCATTTCTGTTGGTTTCGCAGAGGAGAAAGGGTCAGTGAACATTGAGTTGTTTGGCGCTTTGCGTTCTGCTCTTTCGAGTCAATGCAAAGGAATTCAGCAGATTAACGCACAGGGGGATCCAGAAGCCTTCAACACCATTCCAAGAGTAGGAGGTAACTGGGAAGCCACCGGCGCAGGAACAATCAACGGTCAACGTCTCACAGCTAGAGGAAGCATTTCCATTGTTTCCTATATAGATACTGATGGTTATGAGGTAGTTACTCAACTTTCTCAGGTTTATGATGTATATGACTCTTATGGAAGATATATTGACAGATATAGTGAAAACGTAGCGTTAAATCTTAAAATAAATTTAAGGTGTTTTACCATACAAGACCAAAGTGTAAGAGATACTTATTCAATTGAAAGTGAAACATATGTTACCCGTCGGAGAACAGGAAATATAGATGGGAATACTATTGATTTCACATGGTATTATTCACGCGGAGGCAGTAACGGTAGTTCCGGTGGAGGAGGTTGTTCAACAGGAGCAATAATGCCACTAATGGCACTGCTTGCCTTGCCTCTTTTTATTCTTT
>ERZ1645187.753-NODE-753-length-31683-cov-121.510623_pt1 | contig 31683 bp, 30 predicted proteins | sample MGYA00575352_ERZ1645187 | MGnify/ENA primary metagenome ERZ1645187 (study PRJEB40837, sample SAMN11349314) | freshwater sediment metagenome | isolation source: river sediment | host: Sediment | place: India: Wazaribad , New Delhi | collected 2017-02-21 ... | reverse complement strand
CGCGATGTCGAGACCCTCGCGCTCGGCCTGCTCGCTGACGCGGATGCCGAAGATCAGCTTGATGATGATCAGCGCGACCAGCGAGACGACCGCCGAGACCACGACGGAGGTGCCGACGCCCCAGAACTGGGCGACGAGCTGAGCCGACATGTCGTAGGAGACGGTGGCGGTGGCGTCGGTGGCGACGTAGTTGGTCACACCGGTGCCGCCGAGGCTCGGGTTGACGAACACGCCGGTGAGGATGGCACCGATGATGCCGCCCACGCCGTGCACGCCGAAGACGTCCAGGCTGTCGTCGTACTTGAACACGCCCTTGAGCCAGGTGACGGCCCAGAAGCAGATCACGCCGGCGGCGATGCCGATGGCGATGGCGCCCATCGGGCCGGAGAAGCCCGAGGCCGGGGTGACGGCGACGAGGCCGCCGACCGCACCGGAGACCGCACCCAGGGCCGAGGCGTGACCGCGGGCCAGCCACTCGACGAAGGTCCAGGCCAGGGCCGCGGCGGCGGTGGCGACGATCGTGTTGAGGAAGGCGAGACCGGTCAGACCGTTGGCCTCGAGGTTGGAGCCGGCGTTGAAGCCGAACCAGCCGACCCACAGCAGGCAGGCGCCGATGACGGTGAGCGGCAGGTTGTGCGGCGCCATGTTGTCCTTGCCGAGGCCGACGCGCGGCCCGAGGACGATGGCGGCGACGAGGCCCGCGATACCGGCGTTGATGTGCACCACGGTGCCGCCGGCGAAGTCGAGAGCGCCCTTGTTGAACAGGAAGCCGGCGGTGGCACCGACGGCGCCGCCGAACTCGTCGAGAACGGCCTGGATCTTGGTCTTGTCGTCGCCGGCGGCGGCGAGCAGATCGAGGAACTTCTTCGCCGACTCCTCACCGATGGCCGCCTTGATCGTGTCGAGGTTGCCGGTCGCCAGGGTGTAGGCGTCCGGGCCGGCCCAGAACCACACCATGTGGGCGATCGGCAGGTAGGAGAAGGTGAACCAGATGGCCAGGAACAGCAGCACCGCGCCGAACTTCATGCGCTCGGCGAAGGCGCCGACGATGAGGGCCGGGGTGATGGCGGCGAAGGTCAGCTGGAAGATGACGTAGACGATCTCCGGAATGACGACGCCCTTGGAGAAGGTCGCGGCATTGGCGAAGGAGACGCCCGCCGTCGGATCGGCGGTGTAGACGCCGGCCAGGAACATCTTCGACAGACCGCCGATGAAGGGGTTCAGTCCTTCCGAGGCGTTGGCGGTGAAGGCCAGCGAATAGCCGTAGATCACCCACAGGAGGGCGATCATCGAGAAGCCGGCGAAGACCTGCATCAGCACCGACAGCACGTTCTTGGAACGGACGAGGCCGCCGTAGAACAGGGCGAGGCCGGGGATCGTCATGAGGATGACGAGGGCGGTGGAGACCAGCATCCAGCTGGTGTCGCCCTTGTTCGGCTCGGCGGCGAAGGCGGTGGCGGCCGAGGCGGCCAACATGCCCGCCGCCAGGGAGGCGACGCGAGCGCCTCGGGCGAAGGAGAAGTCGAACTTCATGTCTTGATCACTCCCGCGAGGAACTCAGAGCGCTTCGGAATCGGTTTCGCCGGTACGGATGCGGACCGCCTGGTCGATGCCGTAGACGAAGATCTTGCCGTCGCCGATCTGGCCGGTCTTGGCGGCCGCGGAAATCGCCGCGACGACCTTGTCGACCTGATCGGAACCGACGGCGATCTCGATCTTGATCTTCGGCAGGAAGCTGACCGCGTACTCGGTGCCGCGGTAGATCTCGGTGTGACCCTTCTGGCGGCCGTAGCCCTTCACCTCGGTCACGGTGAGACCCTGAACGCCGATCGCGGTGAGGGCATCGCGCACCTCGTCCAGCTTGAACGGCTTGATGATGGCCATCACGAATTTCATGTGGTGATCCCGTTTCCCTGATCGCCCGGTGGAGCGGGCCCTGAACTGAGGACTGGAGACGGCGGGCCCATGGTCCGTCGGCGCCGGCATCAGAGAATCAAGCTTCGTGCCAACCCCCTCGCAACCGCGGTAACGCTCTGTAAATCTTCAATAATCGAGTCGCCCGACCGACCGGTCGGCAGCCTCCTGGAAGGTCCGTGCACAAAAAATGCACATGCCTCGCTCGAATCTGGCCGATTCGTGGCGAATCGCTCGGATTTCCTGCTCGAGATTTGAGCTGCTGCACAATGTGGCTGCGCAGAGCCGTGCGCCGCCCGCCTTGGGAAGCCCCGCACCCGACCGCGATCCGCCGGCGCCGACGTGCGATTCGCCCCGCCGCGCCCCGATCGTCGACCGATCGGCGGCGTTCGGACCCGCCGGCGCGACCGAGCCCGCCGTCCTCGTCCGCCTCAGGCCTTGGGCCGCGCCCGCCGGATCAGCCCTTCCTGGGCGGTGGAGACCACCAACCGCCCGTCGGTGGTGTAGAGCGAGCCCCGACAGAAACCGCGTCCACCGCCGGTGAACGGGCTGTCCTGGTCGTAGAGCAGCCAGTCGTCGAAGCGGAACGGCGCATGGAACCACATCGCGTGGTCGAGGCTGGCGAGCTGCAGTTCGCGATCGAACACCGATCGGCCATGGGCGAAGAGCGCCGTGTCGAGCAGCGTCATGTCCGAGGCATAGGCGAGCACCGCCGCATGGATCGCCGGATCGTCGGGCAGCGGCCCGGTGGCCCGCGCCCACACCTGCTGCCGCGGCTCCAACCGGTCGCGACGGAGGTAGTGCAACGCGTCGACCGGACGCATTTCGATCGGCCGCTCCCGCTCCCAATAGGCCCTGACCGGCGGTGGCGCCTTCTCCAGGAACAGGGCCTTCAGCTCGGCCTCGCCCGGCAGGGCCTCGGGCAACGTCGTCTCGGGCATCGCCATCTGATGCTCCAGGCTGTCCTCGCGGACGTGGAACGACGCCTCCATCGAAAAGATCGCCGCCCCGTGCTGGATGCCGCGCACCCGCCGGGTGGTGAACGAGCCGCCGTCGCGGATCCGATCGACCTCGTAGACGATCGGCACCGACGGATCGCCCGGCCGCATGAAGTAGCCGTGCAGGGAGTGCACCGGCCGGTCCTTCACCGTCCGCGTCGCCGCCACCAGCGCCTGGGCGATCACCTGACCACCGAACACCCGTTGCCAGCCCACCTGCGGACTGCGGCCGCGGAAGAGATCGACCTCGAGGGTCTCGAGATCGAGGATCTGCAACAGCTGGGCGACGGCGGCGGACATGGCGGTTCCCGGTCTGGACATCGACGAATACGGAAGGACATTCCCGCAAGGTGCGCCGCACGGTGCGCGGCCGTCAAGCCGCGCCGGCGCAGAGCGGCTCGTCGCATCGGCGGACGGCCGCGGTGGCGTTCTCCCGCCGCCCGGATTATGACAGGGGGCTCCGTCGATCGCCGCGGAGCGATGCAGTCGAGGAACCGTGCCATGTCGTCCCGATTCGATGTCGTCGTCGCCGGTGGCGGCCATGTCGGAGCCTCGCTCGCCCTCGCCCTGAAGCAGGCCGACCCGACCCTCGCCGTCGCCGTCGTCGACCCGACGCCGCCCGCCGCCGGCCCCGACGCCCGCGCCTCGGCCATCGCCGCCGCCGCCCGCCGTATGCTGGAGCGCCTCGGCGTCTGGGACGAGATCGCCCCGCATGCCCAACCGATCACCGAGATGATCGTCACCGATTCGGCCCTCGACGCCGCCGTCCGGCCGGTCTTCCTCACCTTCGACGGCTCGCTCTCGACCGGCGAGCCCTTCGCCCACATGGTGCCGAATTCCGCGATGGTCGGCGCCCTCGTCGCCGCCTCGCGGGACGCCGGTGTCGCGTTGTTCATGCCCGACCGGGTCACCGGTTTCGACATCGCCGACGCCGAGGCGACCGTCCGCCTCGCCTCTGGCACGACGCTCTCCACCGGCCTCTTGGTCGCCGCCGACGGTGTGCGGTCGCGCCTGCGCGACATCGCCGGCATCGGCACGGTGAAGTGGGACTACGGCCAGTCGGGCATCGTCACCACCGTCGCCCACGAGCGCCCCCACGGCGGCCGCGCCGAGGAGCACTTCCTGCCCTCCGGCCCCTTCGCCATTCTGCCGCTCGCCGACGACGACGCCGGCCGCCACCGCTCCTCGCTGGTGTGGAGCGAGAAGACGGCCACCGCCGACCGACTGGTGAAGGGCGACGCCTTCACCTTCGGCCTCGAACTCGAGCGCCGTTTCGGTCGCCACCTCGGCCCGCTCGAAGTGCTCTCCGCCCCGAAGGCCTTTCCCCTCGGCCTGACCCTCGCCCGCGATTTCGTCCGCCCCCGCTTCGCCCTCGTCGGCGACGCCGCCCACGGCATCCATCCGATCGCCGGCCAGGGCCTCAACATGGGCTTCCGCGACGTCGCCGCCCTCGCCGAGGTGATCGTCGAGGCCCGCCGCCTCGGCCTCGATCCCGGCCGCATCGACGTCCTGGAGCGCTACCAGCGCTGGCGCCGCTTCGACACGGTCGAGATGGGCGTCGTCACCGACGTGCTCAACCGCCTGTTCTCCAACGATCTCGGCCCGCTGCGGGCGCTGAGGAGCTTCGGCCTCGGTCTCGTCGATCGCATGACCTCGCTCAAGGCACGTTTCATCGGCGAGGCCGCCGGCGTCGGCGGATCGATCCCGCGCCTGCTGCGCGGCGAGGCGCTCTGACCGGCCTTTCCGCCTGAACGGTGGATTAACGCGGCACTCCGCCGACGTTCAGCGCCGCTCGGGCAGGATGCGACCATGGTTCCGTGAGACGAGGCCGCTGGAGGTCGTCGTCTCGCCGCACCGGTTCGCGAAGGAAGGTCGAACACATGTCGAAGAAGTTGCTCGTGGCGCTCGCCACCGTCGCCGCCCTCGCCGGGTTCGGCACGCTCGTCGGATCGGCGCCGGCCGCGGCGCAGGGCATGTATGGCCCGCCGTCCCACTTCCGTCACGGCCCGCCCCCGCCGCATTTCCATCGCCCGCCCCCGCCGCCGCCGGTTTGGCACGCACCGCCGCGGCGCCACTTCGCGCCGCGCGTCTGGATGGCTCCGGCGCCGTTCTACGGTGAGGAATGCCGCATCGTCCGCAAGCGTGTCCGGGTGCTGACCGACTACGGCTGGCGCTGGAGCTGGCAGCGCGTCCGCTACTGCGACTGACGCATCCCGCCACCCGATGACGAAACCCCGCCGTCCGATCACCGGAGGGCGGGGTTCTCGTCATTCCCCGAGCGCTTCGCGACGATCGGTCAAGACCCGGTCGCCGACCGCTTCAGCGCCTTGTCGATCTCCGGCGACAGGACGTCGCGCAGCGAGGTCTCCGACAGCGGCCCGACGAACTTGTAGGTGATGGTGCCGGTCGCATCGACGACGAAGGTCTCCGGCACGCCGTAGACGCCCCAATCGATGCCGACTCGGCCGTTCTCGTCGGCGCCGATCGCCGCATAGGGGTTGCCGAGCGAGGCGAGGAAGCGCCGGGCGTTCTCCGGCTGGTCCTTGTAGTTGAGCCCGACGAGGCGGACGCGCGGATCCTTCTCGATCAGGCTCAGCACCGGATGCTCCTGCCGGCAGGGCACGCACCAGGAGGCCCAGACGTTGACCACCGTCACCTTGCCCGGCGTCCGCAGATCGGCGGACGCGAATCCCGGCAGCTCGGTGCCGGCCCGCGCCGCACCGATGAGCGGCGGCAGGCGGAATTCGGGCACCGGCCGACCGATCAGCGCCGAAGGCAGCTTGTGCGGATCGGCCCCGCTCTCCAGCCGATAGAGGAAGAGCCCGGCCAACGCCGCGAACAGGATCGCCGGCAGCGCCACCAGGAGACGATTGCGACCCGGGCGCGCCGGGGCTTCGGCGGGGGTGTCGTTCATGCGCTCTCTCCCTGCGACGGGCGAGCCGAGCGGCGGCGGACGCCGCGCGCTTCCAGTTCGGCGAGCTGGCGGCGTTGACTGCGGCCGTCGAGAACGATGCGGACGAACAGGACGACGACCACCAGGACCGCCAGTCCATAGGCCGCGAGGATGAATCCGGCGTGGGTTCCCGACATGATCACTCCGCCCCCGCCGCTTCGATCATCCGCATCGAGCGGATCCGTCGTCTCAGGATCTCGTTGCGCATCGCCATCAGATGCAGGACGACGAAGAGCCCGGTGAAAGCCGCCGCCATGATCAGCAGCGGCACCAGCATCGAGGTCGAGATCGTCGACCCGCCGGCGCGGAACACCGACGCCGGCTGGTGCAGCGTGTTCCACCAGTCGACCGAGAACTTGATGATCGGGATGTTGATCACCCCGACCAGGGTGAGGATGGCGCTCGCCTTGGCGGCGCGTGCCGGATCCTCGATCGTCTCCTGCAGCGCGATCAGGCCGAGATACATGATGAACAGCACCAGCACCGAGGTGAGCCGGGCGTCCCACACCCACCAGGTGCCCCACATCGGCTTGCCCCACAGCGATCCGGTGGCCAGCGCCAGGAAGGTGAAGGCCGCCCCGATCGGCGCCGCGCACTTGGCCGAGACGTCGGCGAGCGGATGGCGCCACACCAGCGTGCCGAAGGCCGATCCCGCCATCATCACGTAGCAGAACATCGAGAGCCAGGCGAAGGGCACGTGGATGTACATGATCTTCACCGTCTCGCCCTGCTGATAGTCGGCGGGCGCCACGAAGAAGACGAGCCACAGCCCGACGGCGAAGGTGAGGGCGGTCGCTCCGGCGATCCACGGCAACAGCGTCGCCGAGAGCCCGAGGAACCGTGTGGGATTGGCATAGTCGATCCAGCGCATCGTCTCGTCCCGTTGGGACCCGCGGGCGGTCCCCGAGCGACCGGAAGGCCCCTCGCCCGCCGTCGCCGCTCGCCATTTCGGCCTTGGACCCGTTCTAGAGCCCGGCCGGCGCGGCATCAATGCGGCCTTTTCCTCTCTCTCGCCTTGCGTCGGATCAAGTCGGCGTGACCGCGAGGCCCGCCGACCCGACCCGTCGGTGCGAACGGGAGGTCTCAGTCGCCGGCGAAGCGCAGCGCCGCCGCTCCGGCGATCGGCCCGAGCACCATCGAGAACAGCCCGAGCGCCGCCAGGATCGAGAACGGCGTCATGAACGGCACCGGTTCCTGCACCGCCGCCGTCGCCGCCGAGACGCCGAAGATCATCACCGGCACGGTCAGCGGCAACACCAGGATTGCGAGCAGCAGCCCGCCGCGCCGCAGACTGACCGTCAGCGCCGCGCCGATCGCCCCGACGAAGGTCAGCGCCGGCGTGCCGACGGCCAGGGTCAGGGTCGTCGCCCCGATCGCCACCGGCTCGAGGTTCATGAATACCGCCAGCACCGGCGAGGCGACCACCAGCGGCAGCCCCGTCGCCGTCCAATGCGCCAGGCACTTCACCAGCACGACCAGCTCGAGCGGCGTCTCGCCCATCAGGATCAGATCGAGCCCGCCGTCGTCGCGGTCGACCTGGAAGAGCCGATCGAGAGACAGCAGCGTCGCCAGCAGCGCCCCGATCCACAGGATCGCCGGGCCGATGCGGGCGAGCAGGTTGAGATCGGGTCCGACCCCGAAAGGCACCACCGTGACCACGATGAGGAAGAACAGCGCCCCCATCAGCGCCCCGCCGCCGACCCGGGTGGCGAGTTTCATCTCGCGGACGAAGAGAGCCGAGAGCGCGCTCATGCCGCCTCCACCACCGCCGGCCCCAGCCGGAGACTGTCCATGCGTTCGAACGGCAGGGCGAGATGCGTCGCCGCCACCACGAGACCGCCGGCCGTCAGATGCTCGCCGACGATCTCCAGGAGCCGCGCCTCGGACGCCGCGTCGAGCGCCGAGGTCGGCTCGTCGAGGAGCCAGATCGGCCGCTTGGTGACCAGGAGCCGCGCGAAGGCGAGGCGGCGGCGTTGTCCGGCCGAGAGATAGGCCGCCGGTAGCGACACCAGCCGCGCCAGCCCGACTCGATCGAGCGCCTCGAAGACGTCGAGATCCGCGATGCCGGCGAAGGCCCGCCAGAAGCCGAGGTTCTCCTCGACCGTGAGCTGCGGCTTCAGCGCATCGGCATGGCCGAAATAGTGACACTGCTGGGGGATCGACAGTTCGGCATCGCCGCCGTCGACGCCGAGTTCGCCCGAAACGGGCTTCAACAGGCCGGCGATCAGCCTGAGCAGCGTCGACTTGCCCGCCCCGTTGGCGCCGGTGACCACCAACGCGCTGCCGGCGACCGCCTCGAAGCAGAGGTCGTCGAGCACCCGTCGGCCGCCGCGATCGAGCGTCAGCGAACGGCCGAAGAGGCGTTTCACACCGGTCGACATGGGTCCTGCGCTCCGTCGATGCCGCCGGCGCGGCCGGTCCCGTCGGACGCGACGCGCCCGAGGAGCCTCATACAGGAAGTCGACGGCGGACGGAACCGTCACTTCCCCTCGCCGCCGCACCGCCGCACCGCCGCTCGCCACCGAGAGCCCCGCGAGCCGGCACGTCCGCCGTCGGCCGCTACGAACGACCGGCGCCCCGCCATTCACCCCGATGTGACTGGTTCGCGACCTCCCCGGGGGACTATCCTGCCGCCGCGGTTCGCGGTATGTCGCGACCGACGCGGCGACCGGATCGCCTCCGCTCCACCGCCGAACGACGAGGTCCGCCGGTGTCTCACGCAACGGGCATGGCCGTCGCCGCATGGGCGACCGCGATCGCCGCCGTCCTCGGTTCGGCCGCCGCCGAGGCCGGAGAGGCACGGCCGCGCGCCGTCGTCGAGCTCTTCACCAGCCAGGGCTGCGGCAAGTGCCCGCCCGCCGACGCCCTGCTCGGCCGCCTCGGTGCCGACCCGCGACTGGTCGCCCTGACCTTCGCCGTCGACTACTGGGACTACCTCGGCTGGAAGGACACCGCCGCCCGCCCCGAGTTCACCCGCCGCCAACGCGCCTATGCCGAGAGCCGCGGCGACCGTGCCGTCTATACCCCCCAGATGGTGATCAACGGCCGCATCCACGTCGTCGGCTCCGACGGCGAGGCGGTCGAACGCACCGTCGCCGCCCAGATCCGCGACGCCAAGAGCCCCTCCGTCGACATCGACGCGCAGAGCACCGGCGACGTCCTCGTCGTCGAGGTCGGCGACGCGCCCGCGACCCTCGCCACGCCGCGCGCCACCGTCTGGCTCGCCCGCTACGAGAACACCCGCACCATTCCCATCGCCAAGGGCGAGAATTCCGGCAAGACGGTCACCTACACCCATCTGGTGAAGTCGCTGCAGCCGATCGGCATGTGGAAGGGCAGGGCACTGCGCATCGAGCTGCCGCGCAGCGAGAAGCCCTCCGACCCCGGCGAGGGCTGCGCCGTGCTCCTCCAGGTCGAGGGCGAAGCCGGTCCCGGCCCGATCCTCGGCGCCCGCGTCCTCGATCGCCCCGCCGGCTGACGGCGCCGGCCGGATCGACCGATCGCCGCGGATCAGAATTCGACCAGCTTCGGCTTCTTCTCCAGCACCGCGACGACCCGCGCGAGGTCACCGCCGCGTTTCAGGATGCGCCCGCCCTGGTCGATCACCGAATAGGCGCCCTGCCGCGCCGCCAGTTTCGGGTTCTTCTCGATGCGGAAGAGCGGCGCCTCCGAGGTGCGACGGAACACCGAAAAGACGGCGCGGTCGGCGAGGTGATCGATGGCGTAGTCGCGCCATTCGCCACTCGCCACCATTCGCCCGTAGATCTTGAGGATCTCGAAGAGTTCGCGCCGGTCGAAGGTGACCTGCCGCTCCGACGCCGGCCGACCGAAACGGATCACCGATGCCTCGGCGTCGTCGCCCCCCGGGACGCCGCCGCTCATGCCTTCGCTCAATCGCGTGCCTCCTCGCGCTTCGTCGAACCGTCATGATCCGCTGGAGCGCCGACGCTGGCAAGCGACGATCGATGCCGTCGCCCCCCGTGTACGTCGGCCGAACGATTGCTCGGGCGCCTCCCCTCGGCCATCATCGACGTGCCGATCGGTCGCCTCCGCACCGAGGCCCCGCTCGAGGACCTCTCGCCCGACATGTCTGCGCCCCGCCTGATCCGCGTCCGTCGTCGCCCCGGCGCCGCGCCGCATCGCGGCCTGCTCACCGTCGGCGGGCTGACGCTGCCCTGCGCCCTCGGTCGCACCGGTCTCACCCGCTTCAAACGCGAAGGCGACGGTGCCACGCCCGTCGGTCGCTTCGAACTGCTCTCCGGCCATTGGCGCGCCGACCGCTCGCTCCCGCCCGGTGGCCCGCTGCGGCTCACCCCGATCCGGACCGATGACGGGTGGTGCGACGATGCGAGTGACGGACGCTACAATCGCCCGGTTCGCATCCCCTTCGCCCCTTCTCACGAGACCATGCGCCGCGACGACGGCCTCTACGACGTCGTGATCGTCCTCGATGCCAACATCCGTCGCCGGGTGATCGGGCGCGGCTCCGCCATCTTCTTTCATCTGGCTCGCGACGGCTTCGCTCCGACCGCCGGCTGCGTCGCACTCCGCCCCGCCGACATGCGCCGCGTGCTCGCCCGCCTCGGACCACGACCGATGATGGTGATCGACTGACCGACTCGGGGGCCGCGAATCCTCCGCCGCCGAACCCTCTGGTCGATCGGATTCGAAACGCGATCGAATCGGAGAGTCACGTCAGGCACCCTGGGAGTCCGCAAGACGGGCGCGAGGAATCCCCGCACCGGCACCTCGAACCACCCTCGAGATCGCCGCCAGCGGCCATCTGTGAAGGTCATTCATTTCGCTATCGAAATCATTTCGTGCGAGAATCGAGCCCGAAGACTCGTTTCGCGAGCGTCATGAATCGGCGTGTTCCGGCTTGGGTCGCGTCCCGAAGATGGCGCTGCCGACCCGGACATGCGTCGCCCCCAGATCGATCGCCGTCTCGAAGTCCGACGACATCCCCATCGACAGACCGGACACGCTCGCCTCCTTCGCCAACTTCGCCAGCAATGCGAAATGCGGTCCCGGGTGATCGGCGACCGGTGGGATGCACATCAGCCCTTCGACCGCCAACCCGTGCACCGAACGGCAGCGCTCGACGAAGGCCACCGCCTCGCGCGGATCGATACCGGCCTTCTGATCCTCGAGCCCGGTGTCGACCTGGACGAAGAAGCGCGGCCGCCGCCCCTGCTTCGCGCACTCCGCGGCGAGCGCCGCGGCGATCTTGTCGCGGTCGACGGTGTGGATGACGTCGAAGAACTCGACCGCCTCCGCCGCCTTGTTCGACTGTAGCGGTCCGATCAGATGCAGCTCGATCCCTGCGGTCTCGGCCCTCAGCGTCGGCCATTTCGCCTTCGCCTCCTGAACCCGATTCTCGCCGAACACGCGCTGCCCCGCAGCGATCACCGGGCGGATCTCGTCGATCGAGAAGGTCTTCGACACCGCCACCAGTGTCACCGCGCCCTTGGGCCGGCCGGCGATGCGTTCGGCCCGGGCGATGCGATTTCGGATCTCGGCGAGATTGTCGGCGGCGGTCATGGCGAAGCATCCTGGCGACGTGGAGAGAGGCCCGCTTACCACGAAGCGCGGTCGATCCGCCACGCGCGGTGACGGAAGCACCGCCGCGCCCCCGGAATCGGCCCGAAACCATTGACCCACCCGCCGCTTTCTGGTGAAGGTCGGCGCCGACCATCGACGAGGCTGCGCCGCGCCCTTCCGACGTTCGCGCCCGGCCTTCCGACCCGACCCGACGGACGACGAGATCCATGGCTTCCGAGCGTTACAATCCCCGCGAATCCGAACCGAAGTGGCAGAAGACCTGGGCCGAGAACGAGGTCTTCTCGACCAGGAACGACGATCCGCGGCCGAAGTACTACGTCCTCGAGATGTTCCCCTATCCGTCGGGGCGCATCCACATGGGCCACGTGCGCAACTACACGATGGGTGACGTCGTCGCCCGCTACAAGCGCGCCAAGGGCTTCTCGGTGCTGCATCCCATGGGCTGGGACGCCTTCGGCCTGCCGGCCGAGAACGCCGCCATGCAGATGAAGGTCCACCCCGCCAAGTGGACCTACGAGAACATCGCCACCATGCGCAACCAGTTGAAGGCCATGGGCCTGTCGCTCGACTGGAAGCGCGAGGTCGCCACCTGCTCGCCGGTCTACTACCGCCACCAGCAGAAGATGTTCGTCGACTTCTTCGAGGCCGGTCTCGCCTATCGCCGCGCCTCCAAGGTCAACTGGGACCCGGTCGACATGACCGTGCTCGCCAACGAGCAGGTCATCGACGGTCGCGGCTGGCGCTCCGGCGCCCTGGTCGAGCAGAAGGAGCTCGTCCAGTGGTTCTTCAAGATCACCGACTATTCCGACGACCTGCTCTCCGCCCTCGACCGGCTCGATCGCTGGCCCGACAAGGTTCGGCTGATGCAGAGGAACTGGATCGGCAAGTCGACCGGCCTAGAGGTCCGTTTCGAGCTCGCCGCTCCCGGCCCGAACCGTGAGAAGACCCTCGAGATCTTCACCACCCGCCCCGACACGCTCTTCGGCGCCTCGTTCCTCGCCATGTCGCCCGACCATCCGCTCGCCCGGGCGCTGGGCGAGAAGGACGCCGATCTCGCCGCCTTCCAGGAGAAGTGCCGCCGCATGGGCACCTCCGTGGCGGTGCTCGAAACCGCCGAGAAGGAGGGCTATGACACCGGGATCCGGGTGAAGCACCCCTTCGTCGAGGGCAAGACGCTGCCGCTCTGGGTGGCGAACTTCATCCTCATGGACTACGGCACCGGCGCCATCTTCGGCTGCCCCGCCCACGACCAGCGCGACCTCGACTTCGCCCGCAAATACGGCCTGGAAGTCACCCCCGTGGTGCTGCCGCGCGGCGCAGATCCGGCGTTCAACACGGTCGACGACGTCGCCTTCGACGGCGACGGCACCCTCTACAACTCCGACTTCCTCGACGGCCTCGAGGTCGACGCCGCCTTCGAGGCGACCGCCGACCGGCTCGAGGCCCGCATCCTCGACGGCGCGCCGATGGGCCGCCGCCGGGTGAACTTCCGCCTGCGCGACTGGCTGATCTCGCGCCAGCGCTATTGGGGCTGCCCGATCCCGATGATCCACTGCGACGACTGCGGCACCGTGCCCGTCCCCGTCGCCGATCTTCCGGTGCTGCTCCCCGACGACGCCACCTTCGACAAGCCCGGCAACCCGCTCGATCATCACCCGACCTGGAAACACGTCGCCTGTCCGAAGTGCGGCAAACCGGCGCGGCGTGAGACCGACACCATGGACACCTTCGTCGATTCGTCCTGGTACTTCACCCGCTTCACCGATCCGTGGAACGAAACCGCGCCGACCACGCCGGCGGTGGCGAAGCGTTGGCTGCCGGTCGACCAGTACATCGGCGGCATCGAGCACGCGATCCTGCACCTGCTCTATTCGCGCTTCTTCACCCGCGCCATGAAGGCCACCGGCCACGTCGATCTCGACGAGCCCTTCGCCGGCCTGTTCACCCAAGGCATGGTCGTCCACGAGACCTACAAGGGTCCCGACGGCAAGTGGGTGTCGCCGGCCGAGATCCTCGTCGACGAGGTCGACGGCAAGCGCACCGCGAGCATGAAGGACGGCTCCGGCCCGGTCGAGATCGGCTCGATCGAGAAGATGTCGAAGTCGAAGAAGAACACCGTCGACCCCAACGAGATCCTCTCGACCTGGGGCGCCGACACCGCCCGCTGGTTCGTTCTCTCCGACAGCCCGCCGGACCGCGACGTCATCTGGACCGAGGCCGGCGTCGAGGGCGCCCATCGCTTCGTCCAGCGCGTCTGGAGGCTCCTCGGCGACGGCCTGCCGCTGACCGCGGGCAAGGCCGCCGGCGAGCGTTCCGAGGCCGCCCTCGCCCTCGCCAAGGCCACCCACAAGACGCTGGCCGCGGTCGAGGACGACATCGAGAAGCTCGGCTTCAACCGCGCCGTCGCCCGCCTCTACGAGTTCGCCAACGCCATCGGCCGCGTCGTCGCGACCGGCGAGGCGGTCACCGCCGATCCCTCGCTCGCCACCGCGCTCGACGAGGCCCTCGACGTCCTCGTCCGCCTCATCGCCCCGATGATGCCGCATCTCTCGGAAGAATGCTGGACCCAGCTCGGCCGCACCGGGCTCGTCTCGGAGGCCCCGTGGCCGACCTGCGACCGCGCGCTGGTCGTCGACGACACCGTCACCCTGCCGGTTCAGATCAACGGCAAGAAGCGAGCGGAGTTGACGATAGCCCGGTCGGCGGGCGAGGCTGAGGTTCGCGAGGCGACCCTCGCCCTCGACGCGGTCAAGGCCGCGCTCGGCGGCAACGCGCCGAAGAAGGTCATCGTCGTACCGCTGAGGATCGTCAATGTCGTCGCCTGATCGGTTCGCTCGCCCCCGTCGTCTCCTCTCCGGCCTCGCCGTCGCCTTGGCGCTCGCCGGCCTCGGCGCCTGCACCGAGGGCCCGCGACCGCTCTACGGCAAGGCCACCGGCTCGGCCTCGGCCCTGCAGACGGTCGACATCGCCGCCGCCCAGGGCCGCGTCGGTCAACAGGTGCGCAACGAACTCGCCTTCGGCTTCTACGGCGGCGCCGGCGAAGTCGAGGGCAAGCCGGTCTACCGGCTCGAGCTCACCGTCACCTCGATCGACAACGCCGTCGGCGTCGAGCGCTTCCGCAACCTGCCCTCGGCCTATGTCGAGCAGATCACCGCCACCTACGCGCTGATCGACATCGCCTCGGGTGCCACCGTGACCTCCGGCACGTCCTTCGCCAACGCCGCCTACGACTATTCCGACCAGCGTTTCGCCAACGTCCGCGCCAAGCGCGACGCCGAGAACCGAGTGGCGACCGCCGTCGCCGCCGACATCCGCAACAAGCTCGCGGTGTATTTCGCCTCCCATCGCTGACGACGGGGCGACCCGTCCCGTTTCGGAAGCGAATCCATGGTCGCGTTGAAGCCGTCGGAGATCGATCCCTTCCTCCGTCGCCCCTCGGATCGGGCGCCGGTGGTCCTCGTCTACGGCCCCGATGACGGCCTCGTCGCCGAGCGCGCCGCCGCCCTGGTCAAGGCCGCCGCCGGCAAGGCCGACGACCCCTTCTCCCTGGTGCGCCTCGACGGCGCCGAGATCGTCTCCGACCCGGCCCGTCTCGTCGACGAGGCGTCCACCGTGTCGCTCTTCGGCGACCGACGCGTCGTCTGGGTGCGCGATTGCGGCGCCCGCAACATCCTTCCCGCCGTCCAACCACTGCTCGATCGTCCCGATGGCGGCAGTCTGGTGGTGATCGAGGCCGGCGACCTCAAGAAGGGCACCGGCCTCAGGAAGAAGGTGGAAGACCACGCCACCGCGGTCGCCATCCCCTGCTATCCCGACACTGCCCAGGACATCGCGCGGCTGATCGATCAGACGCTCAAGGAGGCCGGCTTCGACATCGATCGCGACGCCCGCGAGGTGCTCGAGGCCCACCTCGGTGCCGATCGCATGGCTTCGCGGGGAGAACTGCGCAAGCTCTGCCTCTACGCCCACGGCCAACCCCGCATCACCCATGCCGATGTCGCCGCGATCGTCGGTGACGCCTCCGCCTTCGCCATGGACGAACTCATCGATGCCGTCGCTGGCGGCGATCTCGTCGAGGCGGACGCCACGTTGCGCAAGCTCGAGGCCTCCGGCACCCATTCCTCGGTGGCCGGAACCATGCTGATCCGCCATTTCCAGCTGTTGGAGCGGGCTCGCGCCGAGATCGGCCCGGGCCGCAGCGCCACCGACGTGGTCGAACGCCTGCAGCCGCCGATCTTCTTCCGCCGCCGCCCGGCGATCGTCCGCCAGCTCGGCCTGTGGTCCAAGGAGCGCCTCGCCCGCGCCCTCGATCATCTCGACGAGATGATGCGCCAGACCCGTTCCAAGCCCCATCTCGCCGATGCGATCTTTTCGGAAGCGACTCTGAAGCTCGCCCGCGCCGCCGCCGGCGCCGCGAGGCGGTAAATCGCCGGCAGATCGACCGGAGCGGTCGGACCCTTGGCGTGCAGAGAGCGCGGCGAATTGCGCCGTGCCGCGTGCGGAGGCCGGTCCGTGGACGGTCGGACATCCGAAGTGTCCACTCGATCTCCAGAGGCTGGTCGGAAGCATCGGCGGAGCCGTTCGCTACGCTCCGAGCACCCCACTCCTGAACGAAAAAGGCGGACCCCTGGGGATCCGCCCTTTCCGAACTCCACTCGGAATCGGACCGATCAGCCGTTCTGCAGTCGCCGACAGATCTCGTCGAGCTGCTCGAGGGTGCGATAGCGCACCTTGAATTCGCCGCTGCCGTCCGGACGATGATCGATGGTCACCGCCAGTCCGAGCACGTCGGTCAGGGTCTTTTCGAGCGCCAGCGTGTCGGCGTCCTTGTCCTTCTTCGGCCGGCCCGGCTTCGAGCCCTCGATCGGCTTCGGCGCCTGCGCCAGAGCCTCGGCGTCGCGCACCGTCAGCCCCTCGTCGACGATCTTCCGCGCCAGCCCTTCGGGATCGACGGCGCCCACCAGCGCCCGCGCATGGCCCGCCGTGAGACGCCCGTCGCGCAGGTGATCCTTCACCGACTCCGGCAGCTTGAGCAGTCGCAGGGTATTGGCGACGTGACTGCGGCTCTTGCCGATCACCTGGCCGAGATCCTGCTGGGTGTAGCCGAAATCGGCGATCAGCTGCTCGTAGCCGAAGGCCTCTTCGAGCGGGTTGAGATCGGCACGCTGGACGTTCTCGATGATCGCCAGTTCCAGCGCCTCCTTGTCGGTGACGTCCTGGACGATCACCGGGATCTCGTGCTGCCCGGCCCGCTGCGACGCACGCCACCGCCGCTCGCCGGCGATGATCTCGTAATGATTGGCCGCCGCCTTGGCCGGCCGCACCAGGATCGGCTGGACGACGCCCTTCTCACGGATCGACTGGGCGAGATCGGCGAGATCCTCCTCGCGGAACGACCGGCGCGGATTGCGCGGATTGGGATGGACGAGCTCGATCGGCACCCGCTTCGACCCCGAGCGCTCCGCCGCCGCCAGTTCCGGCTCCGCCATGTCGCCGAGGAGAGCCGCCAATCCCCGCCCGAGCCGCCTGCGTTCTTCCACTGTCGCCTCCAGATCCCCGACGGGCCGCTGCCGGCCCAGATCTCGTCATCGCTCCCGGCCGCCCGCCGCGAGCCCTCCCTCAGGCCGCCGCGTCGGCCCGGATGCGCCGTTCGCGCTGGATGATCTCCGACGCCAGCCGCAGATAGGCCTGACTGCCGGACGACTTGAGGTCGTAGAGCAGCGCCGGCTTGCCGTGCGACGGCGCCTCGGAGATGCGGACGTTGCGCGGAATGATCGTGTCGTAGACCGCCGACCCCATGTGCTCGCGCACGTCGGCGACCACCTGACCGGAGAGATTGTTGCGGGCGTCGTACATGGTCAGCACGATACCGTGGATGGTCAGCTCCGGGTTCAGCGCCCCCTTCACCTGCTCCACCGTCGACAGGAGCTGCGACAGGCCCTCCAGCGCGAAGAACTCGCACTGCAGCGGCACCAGTACCGAATGCGCCGCGCTCATCGCATTGATCGTGAGGAGGTTCAGCGAAGGCGGGCAGTCGACCAGCACGTAGGTGAACTGCGGCCGCCCCTCTTCCGCGGTCGCCACATAGTCGGCGATCGCCTTGCGCAGCCGATAGGCCCGATCCGCGGCCGCCGCGATCTCCAACTCGACGCCGAGCAGATCGAGCGTCGACGGCGCCATCCACAGCCGCGGCACCGCGGTCTCCATCAACACCCCGTCGAGGTCGCTGTCGCCGACCAGCACGTCGTAGGTCGAGCGCTTGCGCGACCGCCGATCGATGCCGAGCCCGGTCGAGGCGTTGCCCTGGGGATCGAGGTCGACGATCAGCACCTCTTCGCCGATCGCGGCGAGCGCGGTGCCGAGGTTGATCGCGGTCGTGGTCTTGCCCACCCCGCCCTTCTGATTGGCGAGGGCGAGCACTCGGGGCGTCTTGGCGAGCTGGGCCATGAACAGCGCTCCGTCGAAAGGATCAGCGGTGAACGATCTTGCGAACCTCGACCAAACGGCCCGTCGGTTCTGTCTTGCTCTGATGTTCTATCAGATCCACGGCCCAAGATAGAGTGGCTTCCTTCAATTCAGCCCCAAAATCTTGTCCTTTGTGGAAAACCGCGACGGCTCCCCGGGCCACGAACGGCGCCGCCCAACCCAGCAGAACGGCGAATTCCGCGAGCGCCCGCGCCGATACCCCGTCGACCGGCTCGGCGAAGTCCTTGACGAAGGAATCGATTCGGACGTCGTGCACCATCGCCGGCGCTCCGGTCTCGCGTGCGACCGTTCTGAGGAACGCCGCCTTGCCGCGATTGCTCTCCACCAGATGCACCACCGCGCCGGGGGTATCGGCGATCAGGATCGCCGACACCAATCCGGGAAACCCGGCCCCCGACCCGAGATCGACCCACCGCCGCGCCTCAGGCCGCAGAGCATGGACCTGGGCGCTGTCGGCGATGTGCCGCCGCCACAGCCGCGGCAGCGTACCGGGAGATACGAGGTTCTGGCTCTTCTGCCATTTCGCCACCAGCGCGGCGTAGATCGCCAACCGCTCGCTCGTTTCACGTGAAACGGCGAGCACGTCGTCGAGCGCCTCCGGTCCGTCGAGGATCTCCGGCAGGTCCTTGCCTCTCATCGTTCCCGCTCCGAATCGACACCTACAAGCCTCTTCATTCGGCACCGGAACCCGCCTCCACGGAAGCCCCTTCCGTCGCGGCGAAGTCGACCCCGTCGAGCCCCGTCGAGCCGCCGCCCTTTCGCGCCTTGCGCAAATGCGCGAGCACCAGCGTCAGCGCCGCCGGCGTCATCCCGTCGATCCGCCCCGCCTGCGCCAGCGTTCGCGGACCGATCGCCACGAGCTTCTGCCGGATCTCGTTCGAAAGCCCCGCGATCGTCCCGAAATCCAGATCCTCGGGAAGCGCCACCGCCTCCTCGCGCCTGAGCTCGCCGATGTCCGCCTCCTGCCGCCGCATGTAGACGGCGTACCGCGCATCGATCTCGACCTGCTCCACCACGTCGGCCCGCAGCCCCCCGAGTTCTGGCCAGATCGCGGCCAACCGCCCGACCGAGACCTCCGGGTAGGCGAGCAGTTCGAACGCGCTCCGCCGTTGTCCATCCCGATTGACCGTGATCCCGTACCGTTCGGCTTCCGTCGGCGTGAGGGAGCGTTCGCCGAACAGCGCCAGCGCCGCCTCGATCGCCGCGGCCTTGGCGGCGAAGGCCTCCCTCCGGCGCGATCCGACGAGACCGAGACGCTCACCCATCGGCGTCAGGCGCCGGTCCGCGTTGTCGGCCCGCAAGGACAAGCGATATTCCGATCGCGAGGTGAACATCCGATAGGGCTCGGTGATCCCGCGCGTCACCAGATCGTCGATCATCACCCCGAGATAGCCGTCACCGCGATCGAAGACGTGCAGATCCGTTCCGGATGCGAATCGAGCCGCATTGAGCCCGGCGACCAGCCCCTGCGCCGCCGCCTCCTCGTACCCCGTCGTGCCGTTGATCTGGCCGGCGAGGAACAGGCCGTTCGCCACCCGGACCGCGAGCGTCGGGTCGAGCTCGGTCGGATCGACGTGGTCGTATTCGATGGCGTAGCCAGGCCGAACGACGTCCACCCGCTCGAGCCCGGGGATCGAGCGCAGCATGTCGACCTGCGCATCGGCCGGAAGCGAGGTCGACAGCCCATTGGGATAGACCGTCGGATCGTCGAGCCCTTCCGGCTCGAGAAAGATCTGGTGCCCCTCGCGGTCTCCGAAGCGGACGATCTTGTCCTCGATCGACGGGCAATAACGCGGCCCCCGGCTGTCGATATGCCCGCCGTACATCGCCGAGCGATGAAGGTTGTCGCGGATGATGCGGTGCGTCGCGGGCATGGTCCGCGTGATGCCACAGGTGATCTGCGGATTGTCGATCCGCTCGGTCAGGGTCGAGAACGGCACCGGATCGTCGTCCGCCGCCTGCGATTCGATCGCAGCCCAGTCGATCGTCCGCCCGTCGAGCCGCGCCGGTGTCCCGGTCTTGAGCCTCCCGAGCCGCAGACCGAGCCCCCCGAGACTGCCGGAAAGCATCGTCGTCGCCCGTTCCCCGACCCGCCCCCCAGGGGTCCTCTGATCGCCGATGTGCATCAGACCGTTGAGGAATGTGCCGGTGGCGATCACCACGGCACCGCAATCGATCGACCGCCCATCCCCGAGTTCGACCCCTGTGATCCGCCGGCCATCGAACCGCAAACGTTCCGCCTCGCCCTCGACCACCTCGAGCCGGTCCGTTCCCCGCATCTCCTCCTGCATCGCGAGGCGATAGAGCTTTCGATCGGCCTGGGTCCGCGGCCCACGGACCGCGGGACCCTTGCGGCGATTGAGCATCCGGAACTGGATCCCGGCCGCGTCCGCTACGCGACCCATCAGACCGTCGAGCGCGTCGACCTCCCGAACGAGATGCCCCTTGCCGAGGCCCCCGATCGCCGGATTGCACGACATGGCTCCGATCGTCTCGAAGCGATGCGTCAACAGCAGGGTCCGCGCCCCGACGCGCGCCGACGCCGCTGCGGCCTCGCAGCCGGCGTGCCCACCCCCGATCACCACCACGTCGTATCGACCCACGCTCTTCCACCTCTTCCGTTCGCCGACCGCGACTCGATCCGGCTCGCGGCCGATCCGTCCGATCGATCCCGGCCGCCGCTCGGCCGATTCCAAGGTGCGTCCGATTCGAAACGCATTCGAATCGATGTTTCACGTGAAACAGATTCGAACCGCCTGCGAATCGATTTTCTCGACCTCACTTGCCGATGCAGAATTCCCGAAACACCACGTCGAGCAGATCTTCGACACCGATCACACCGGTGATCCGACCGATCTCGTCACCGGCGCGCCGAAGGTCTTCAGCCCGCAATTCCGCATCCATACCGACCGAATCGACCGCTCGCGTCAGGTCACCCAGAGCTCTTCGAAGGTGCACCCGATGCCGCTCCCGCGTCGGACCGAGTCCCGGCCCGCCCAACGCTCCAGCAGCCGCCTCCCCGATCGCCGACACCAGCTCCCCCAGCCCCAGACCGGTCACCACCGACACGGCCAGTGCCTTCGTTGCACCATCGAATCGAATCCACGGCGCCGACCGGAGGTCCGCCTTCGAGTTCACCTGCCAGATCGGAACACTGCTCGCCACCCGCAATTCATCTTCGCCACCCTCCGATGCCCCGTCGGTCACCCACAGGATCAGATCCGCGGCCCTCATCCGCTCGATCGCCCGACGGATCCCCTCGGCCTCGACGATCCCGGTCGCCTCACGCAGCCCCGCCGTATCCACCACCGTCACCGGCCAACCGCCGAGATCGAGATGAACCTCGATGAGATCGCGCGTCGTACCCGCCTCCGCGGTGACGATCGCCACCTCGCGTCGCGCCAGAGCGTTCAGCAGGCTCGACTTGCCGGCGTTCGGCCGCCCGACCAGCACCACCTGGAACCCGTGCCTGAGCCGCTCGCCTCGATGACCGTCCGCGAGATGCGCCGCGATCTCGTCGCGCAGCCGAGATGCGTCCGTCCAGGCCGAATCCGCCACCGACCCCGGCACGTCCTCCTCGTCGGCGAAGTCGAACTCGGCCTCGACCAGCGCCCGGATCCGCACCAATCGCTCACGCCAGGAGAGGTAGACCCGCCTCAGACCTCCGTCCGCCTGATCCGACGCCTGCCGCCGCTGCGCTTCGGTCTCAGCCGCCAGGAGATCCGCCAGGCCCTCCGCTTCAGTGAGGTCGATCCGCCCCGCCAGGAAGGCCCGACGGGTGAACTCCCCGGCCTCCGCGGCCCGCACCGCTTCGAAGCTCTCGAGGTGCCGAGCCAAGGCTCGCACAACCGCGCGACTGCCGTGGACGTGAAGCTCGAACATGTCCTCGCCGGTGAAGCTCGCCGGCGCCGGCATCCACAGCACGAGTCCCCGATCGATCACCGAACCGTTGCGATCACGAATCGACCTCAGGGTGGCCCGACGCGCCACGGGCAAGGTACCGATCGTCGTTTCGAGAACGAATCGGCTCGCCGGCCCGCTGACCCGGATCACCGCGACACCCGCTGGCAACCCGCCGCTGGAGACTGCATGAATCGTATCCAACTCGCCCGAATCCTCACCCTGGACCGACCGCCCGAACGCGCTACCCTCTCGGTGACCCCGAGCCGACCGGAGACCCTCCTTGCCCCTAGCCGATGCCAACCTCCTCGCCGGCGCCGCCAGCCCCTATCTGCTGCAGCATGCCGACAATCCGGTCCACTGGCGCCCCTGGGGCACGGAAGCCTTCGCCGAGGCCCGCGCTCTCGGCAAGCCGATCCTGCTGTCGATCGGCTATGCCGCCTGCCACTGGTGTCACGTGATGGCGCACGAGTCCTTCGAGGACCCCACGGTCGCCGAGGTGATGAACCGTTTGTTCGTGAACATCAAGGTCGATCGTGAGGAGCGCCCCGACGTCGACCAGATCTACATGGCCGCCCTGCACGCCTTCGCCGAGCAGGGCGGCTGGCCGCTCACCATGTTCCTCGACGCCGAAGGCCGCCCCTTCTGGGGAGGAACCTACTTCCCCAGGGAGGCGAAATGGGGCCGCCCCGGCTTCGTCGACGTGCTCCAGCACATCGCTCGCGTCCACGCCTCCGAGCCCGACAAGGTCGCCAAGAACGGCGAAGCCGTCCGCCGTCGTCTCGCCGCGCGGCCGCCGATCGCGCCGACCGACCTCGGCGTCGACTTCCTCGACGCCGTCGCCGAGCGCCTTCTCGCCATCGCCGACCCGGTCGAGGGCGGGACCCGCGGCGCCCCGAAGTTCCCGCAGTGCTCGCTGCTCGAACTGTGGTGGCGCGCCGGCCGCCGCCGCGCCGGCGGCGAAGCGACCGACGCCGTTCTGCGCACCCTCTCCCGCATGAGCCGCGGCGGCATCTGGGATCACCTCGGCGGTGGCTTCGCCCGCTACTCCGTCGACGACCGCTGGCTCGTCCCCCACTTCGAGAAGATGCTCTACGACAACGCCCAGCTGCTCGAGCTCCTCGGGCGCGCTTGGACGACCACCGGCGATCCGTTGTTCCGTGACCGAATCGAAGAGACGATCGGCTGGGTGGAACGCGAGATGACCCGACCCGAGGGCGGGTTCTCCTCCGCGATCGATGCCGACAGCGAACACGAGGAGGGCAGATTCTACGTCTGGACCGCCGACGAGATCCGCGACGTCCTCGGCCCGCACAACGACGAATTCGTCGCCGCCTATGACGTGACGGAGGTGGGGAATTGGGAGGACCGCGTCATCCTCAATCGTTCGGCAGATGCGACGCGATGGGACCGAGGGCGCGAGGACCGCCTCGCCGCCTCCCGGCGCCTCCTTCTCGCCCGCCGCGAAGACCGCATCCGACCGATGACCGACGACAAGGTCCTCGCCGATTGGAACGGCGCGATGATCGCGGCCCTGACCCTGGCCGGCCGCCGCCTCGACCGCCCTGAATGGATCGATCTGGCCATCGGCGCCTATCGCTTCGTATCCGAATCGATGGGCCACGGCGATCGTCTCGGCCATGCCTGGCGCGACGGCGCCGAGGTCTTCCCGGGCCTCTCCTCCGATTTCGCCCACATGGCGCGGGCCGCCGGCGTCCTCTACGAGACCACCCGGCACACGCCCTATCTCGACGACGCATTGCGCTGGACGGCGGCTCTCGACCGCCACCACGCCGACCCCTCCGGCGGCTGGTTCCTCACCGCCGACGATGCCGAGGCATTGATCGTCCGCCCCGCCTCCGCCAAGGACGATGCCATGCCCAATCCCAACGCGGTGGTGATCGACGTCCTCCTCCGCCTCTCCGTCCTCACCGGCGACCCGAGCCACCGCGCCCGCGCCGAGACGGCGTTGCGGGCCTTGGGCGGCGCTATGATGGACGACATCTTCTCGACCGCGGCGCTCTCCAATGCGCTCGATCTCGCCATCGGCCTGATCGAGGTGGTGCTGATCGTTCCACCGGGAACCGATGCCGCCGGGCTCCGTCGTGTCGTCTTCGAATCGACCGACCCGCGCATCGTTCTGTTCGAGACCGAATCGACCGACGGCCTGCCCACCGACCATCCCGCCCACGGCAAGCGTGTAGTCGAAGGGGTACCCACCGCCTGGGTCTGCCGCTGGGGCTCCTGCGGCCTGCCGCAGACCGAACCGGCACCACTCCGGGCTCTCCTGGAAACCGGCCGACAGGTCTGAGCGAGATTCGAAACGAATCCGGATCGACCCGTGATTCACATGAAACAACAAGGGCGCCGAGATCTCTCCCGGCGCCCTTTCGTTTCCGAATCGATCGGTTCGTCGACTCGATCAGGTGTTCATCGAGTCGAAGAAGTCGGCGTTGCGCTTGGTCTGCCTGAGCTTGTCGAGCAGGAACTCGATCGCATCGACCGTGCCCATCGGCGTGAGGATGCGGCGCAGCACGTACATCTTCTTGAGTTGATCCGACGGCACCAGGAGTTCCTCCTTGCGGGTGCCGGAACGGGTGATGTCGATCGCCGGGAAGACGCGCTTGTCGGCCACCTTGCGATCGAGAATGATCTCCGAGTTGCCGGTGCCCTTGAACTCTTCGAAGATGACCTCGTCCATGCGGCTGCCGGTGTCGATCAGCGCCGTGGCGATGATGGTCAGCGAGCCGCCCTCTTCGATGTTGCGCGCCGCGCCGAAGAAGCGCTTCGGCCGCTGCAGCGCGTTGGCGTCGACACCGCCGGTCAGCACCTTGCCCGACGACGGCACCACGGTGTTGTAGGCGCGGCCGAGGCGGGTGATCGAATCGAGCAGGATGACCACGTCGCGGCCGTGTTCGACCAGGCGCTTGGCCTTCTCGATCACCATCTCGGCGACCTGGACGTGGCGCGACGCCGGCTCGTCGAAGGTCGAGGAGACGACCTCGCCCTTCACCGTGCGCTGCATGTCGGTCACTTCCTCCGGCCGCTCGTCGATGAGCAGCACGATCAGGAAGCACTCCGGGTGATTGGTGGTGATCGACTTGGCGATGTTCTGCAGGAGAACCGTCTTACCCGTCCGCGGCGGCGCCACGATCAGTCCGCGCTGGCCCTTGCCGAGCGGCGTGACGATGTCCATGACCCGGGCCGACATGTCCTTCGACGTCGGCTCCTCCGGCTCCATGCGGAAGCGCTCGTCGGGATAGAGCGGCGTGAGGTTGTCGAAGTGGACCTTGTGACGGGCCTTCTCCGGATCCTCGAAGTTGATGGTGTTGACCTTGAGGAGCGCGAAGTAGCGCTCGCCTTCCTTCGGGCTGCGGATTTGGCCCTCGACCGTGTCGCCGGTCCTGAGCGAGAAGCGGCGGATCTGCGACGGTGAGACGTAGATGTCGTCCGGCCCGGCGAGATAGTTGGCATCCGGCGACCGCAGGAAGCCGAACCCGTCCTGCAGCACCTCGACCACGCCCTCGCCGATGATCTCGACGTCGCGGGCCGCCAGCTGCTTGAGGATGGCGAACATCAGCTCCTGCTTGCGCATGGTGCTGGCGTTCTCCACCTCCAGCTCCTCGGCGAAGGCGAGGAGTTCGGTCGGCGACTTGGACTTGAGGTCCTGGAGCTTCAATTGCTGCATCGGTGAGAGTCTCTCGGGGGGAGTGTGCATGACGTCGTCGGACGCGCGTCGCGGCGACGGTCGAAATCGATCGGGCGAGACACCGCACGGGAAACGAACACGCCGCGCGGTGATCGGAGAGGAGGGGCAGACGTCGCGGGCGGCAGCGGGGCCGGGCCTCTTTCCGCGCCGGTCGATGTGGCCGACGAGCGCGGGGTCTGCTTCGGTAGGACGCGACGAACCTAATCCGCTTCGCCGCGTCCGACAAGCCCCAGGCGGGGCGCGATCGCGAGGTTCGCCGCCGATTGAGCCGAAATCGTGACCGAACCGCCGATCAGAACGGCCTGACGATCACCATCACCACGATGACCAGCATCAACAGCGTCGGCACTTCGTTCATGAAGCGCCAGAAGCGGTGATCCCGCCGGCCGTCGTCGCGAGCGAAGTCGGCGACCGCCTTGGCGAAATAGCCGTGCACCGCCGAAAGGCCGAGCACGCAGGCGAGCTTCACGTGGAACCAGGGGTCCCGGAAGAACCCCATCTCCCAGGCGATCCACAGTCCCGCCACCCAGGAAACGACCATCGCCGGGTTGATGATGAAGCGCAGCAGCTTGCGTTCCATCACCTTGAAGGTCTCCGACGCCTCCGACCCCGGCGCGACGCCGCAGTGGTAGACGAAGAGCCGTGGCAGATAGAGCATGCCGGCCATCCACGAAATGATCGCCACCACGTGCAGCGCCTTCATCCACGGATAGGCCGCATAGCCCAGCCCGGCGACCGACAACCAGACCAACCCTCCGGTCGATCCGAGAAACACTGCCGCCCGCTTCGTCCGCCGCACGATCTCGTCCCGGCTCGCCGCCATCGCACGCTCCTTCAGCGCTTCGCCGCCCGCACCCGCTCGACCAGCCGTGCCACGTGCGCCGGGTCCGCGTCGGGAGTGATGCCGTGCCCGAGATTGAAGATCAACCGCCCCTGCCCGAGACCCTCGATCACCCGGTCGACGCCCTCGTCGAGCGCCCGACCACCGATCACCACCCGCATCGGATCGAGATTGCCCTGCACCGCGGCGATTGGTTGGATCACCTCGCGGGCGAAGCCGTGCGGCATGGTCCAGTCGAGCCCGACCGCATCGACCCCGGTCTCCCGGACGTAACGCGCCAGCGACGCCTGCGCCCCCTTGGGGAAGCCGATCACCCGTGCCGTCGGATGGATCGCCCGGAGCCCGGCGACGATCCGCCTGGTCGGGGCGATCACCCAGCGCTCGAACTCCGCCTCGTCGAGGACGCCGGCCCACGTGTCGAAGATCTGGACCGCATCGACACCACGCCGAATCTGTTCGGAGAGATAGCGGATCGACGCGACGACGAGCACGTCGATCAGTCTGGCGAATCCCTCTGGATCGCTCAGCGCCGCCCGTCGGGCCGGACCCTGATCCGGCGTGCCCCTCCCGGCGATCATGTAGGTCGCCACGGTCCAGGGAGCCCCACAGAAGCCGAGGAAGGTCGTCTCCCGGGGCAGGCCCGCCCGGATCAGCTCGATCGCCTCGTAGACCGGTGCGAGGCGCCCATCGATCGCCTCGGCGTCGAGACCGCCCACCGTCGCCAGGTCGAGAGGTTCCAGCACCGGACCCTCGCCTTCCTGGAATGCCACCTTGCGACCGAGCGCATCGGGAATGACCAGGATGTCCGAGAACAGGATCGCCGCGTCGAAGCCGTAGCGCCGAATCGGCTGCAACGTCACTTCGGTCGCCAGCCTCGGCGTGTAGCAGAGATCGAGGAACCCACCCGCTTCGGTGCGCGTCGCTCGATACTCCGGCAGATAGCGCCCCGCCTGCCGCATCACCCAGATCGGCGGCGGGAAGACGGTCTCACCCGCCAGTACCCGCAGCACCTTCCGCTCCGACGCGGCTCGCTGGTCGACCGGATCCGTCACGCACACCCCCTCTTCAAACCATTCTTCGAATGAAGATCTGTTGAGACTCTTAGGCGGTGGATTACCGGGATCCGCGACGATCCACAATGACTCACGTGAAACACACGTCACCGCCCCGTCTGTGGGCGACGGAATCGACCTCCGCGCCAAGGCCGTCGCGTTAACGCTTCTTTAATCTTCGTTTACAGACTCTTAACGGCATGCCTCGATCGCACCCGCCTGTGGATCGTCGGTCGATGACCGCGGCATGCCGAGCGCTCCGTCCAAGACCGCGCCGAAGAGCCCGATTCCGCCCTCCGTCCATCGACCCTGTTGATCGTTTTGCACGAAGGGGAGAGAGTTGCCCTCCGGCCGGTCGCGGCGGACCTCTGTCCACCGCTCGCCGACCCTCTGGGGACAGACTGGTGACGACACGGTCCAACTTCTTTCATCTCCATCTGATTTCGGATTCGACCGGTGAGACTCTGCTCACCGTGGCGCGCGCCGCCGCGGCCCAGTACGAATCGATCGAGCCGATCGAGCACGTCCATCCGCTGGTCCGCACCGACCGCCATCTCGACCGCGCCCTGGTCGAGATCGAACAATTCCCCGGCATCGTCCTCTACACCCTGGTCAACCGCGACCTCGCCGATCGGCTGGAGCGCTTCTGCCGTGATCAGGGCCTGCCCTGCGTCTCGGTCCTCGCCCCGGTCCTCGACATCTTCCGCTCCTTCCTCAACGTCTCGCAGACCCACCGCGCCGGCGCCCAGCACGCCCTCGACGCCGACTACTTCAAGCGCATCGACGCGATGAACTTCACACTGGCCCACGACGACGGCCAGCTCCCGCACGAGCTCGACGACGCCGACGTCGTCGTCCTCGGCGTCTCGCGCACCTCGAAGACCCCGACCTCGATCTATCTCGCCGGCCGCGGCATCAAGGTCGCCAACGTGCCGATCGTCCCCGGCATCGAGCCGCCGCCGGCGCTGGCCACCGTGACCCGGCCGCTGGTCGTCGGCCTCATCGCCAGCCCCGACCGCATCGCCCAGATCCGCGAGAACCGCGTCCTCGCCATGGGCTCGAAGAGCTTCGACACCACCTATGTCGACCGCCCCTCGATCGCCATCGAGCTGACCCTGATGCGCCGGCTCTGCGCCGACCACGACTGGCCGGTGATCGACGTCACCCGCCGCTCGATCGAAGAGACCGCCGCCGCCATCATCACGCTGCTGCGCGCCCGCCGCTGACCACGGATCATCCCACCGAATGTCTCGTCTCGTTCTCGCCTCGAAGAGCCCGTCGCGCGCCGCCCTGCTCGCCGGCGCCGGCCTCGCCTTCGACACCGAACCCTCGCGCGTCGACGAACGCGCCGTCGAGGAGCCGCTGCTCGCGGCCGGCGCCGATCCCGGCGCCATCGCCCTCCACCTCGCCGAGGCCAAGGCCCTCGACGTCGCCTCGCGTCGCCCCGGCGATCTCGTCCTCGGCGCCGACCAGACCCTCGGCCTCGGCAACGAGCGCTTCGTCAAACCCGAGTCGGTCGCCGAGGCGGCCGAGCACCTCGCCCGTCTGCGCGGCCGCACCCACGACCTCCACTCCGCCCTGGTGCTCGCCCGCGACGGCGTGGTCCTCTGGCGCCACGTCTCGGTCGCGCGCATGACCATGCGGCCCTTCTCCGACGCCTTTCTGCAGAGCTACCTCGCCGCGGTCGCCGACGAGGTCACCTCGACGGTCGGCTGCTACCGGCTCGAGGGCCTCGGCATCGGCCTCTTCGAGGCGATCGACGGCGACTACTTCACCATCCTCGGCCTGCCGCTCCTGCCGCTCCTCGCCGAGCTCCGCACTCAAGGACTGATCGCAGCATGACCGACACCGCCTCCTCCGGCCCCCGAGCCTTCATCGTCGGCTGGCCGGTCGCCCAGTCCCGCTCGCCGCTGATCCACGGCCATTGGCTGAAGCTCCATGGTCTTCGCGGTTCCTACGAGCGCATCGCCGTGCCGCCCGAGGAGATCGAGAGCTTCCTGCGTGACCTCCCCGGATCCGGCCTCGTCGGCGGCAACGTCACCGTCCCCCACAAGGAGGTCGCGTTTCGGATCGCTTCCGAAAAGGACGAGGTGGCCCTGGCCACCGGCGCGGTGAACACCCTGTGGATCGCCGATGGAAAACTCTGCGCCACCAACACCGATGCACCCGGCTTTCTCGCCAATCTCGACGATCGTGCGCGCGGTTGGGACGCGAACCCCGGCGTCGCCGTCGTCCTGGGGGCCGGCGGCGGTGCCCGTGCCGTCGTCTGGGGACTGCTCTCGCGCGGCTTCGCCGTCCGTGTCGTCAACCGCACCGTCGCTCGCGCCGAGGACCTCGCCGCCCGCTTCGGCCCGAGGGTCTCCGCCCACGGCTTCGACGACCTGCCGAAGCTGCTCGCCGATGCTGCGCTGCTGGTCAACACCACCTCGCTGGGCATGGCCGGCAAGGGCGATCTCGACATCGATCTGGCACCGCTCCCCGCGGACGCCCTCGTCACCGACATCGTCTACGTGCCGCTGGTGACGCCGCTCCTCGCAACGGCCGAGGCGCGTGGCCTCCGGACCGTCGACGGCCTCGGCATGCTCCTGCATCAGGCCGGCGGCGGCTTCGAACGCTGGTTCGGTGTCCGCCCGACGGTGACGGAGGACCTGCGCGCCCTGATCCTCGCCGACATCGGGTGACCCCATGATCCGCCTCGGCCTCACCGGATCGATCGGCATGGGCAAATCGACGACCGCCGCCTTCTTCCGCGCGAGCGGCGTGCCGGTCCACGACGCCGACGCCACCGTCCACGCCCTCTACCGTGGCGCGGCGATCGCACCCGTCGAGGCCGCCTTCCCCGGCACCACCGGACCGGAGGGCGTCGACCGCGCCGCCCTCGGCGCCCGCGTCCTCGGCGATGCGGAGGCGTTGAAGCGGCTCGAAGCGATCGTCCATCCGCTCGTCCACGAAGCCGAGCGTGCCTTCCTGGCGAAAGCCGCCGCCGAGGGCCGCCGCATCGTCGTCCTCGACATCCCGCTGCTGTTCGAGACCGGCGGCGAGGCTCGCGTCGATGCGATCGTCACCGTCACCGCGCCCGCCGAGGTCCAGCGCGCCCGCGTCCTCGCCCGCCCCGGCATGACCGCCGACAAGCTCGACCAGATCCTCGCCCGCCAGATCCCCGACGCCGACAAGCGCCGCCGCTCCCACTTCCTGGTCGACACCTCGCGTGGTCTCGAACCCGCCCACCGGCAGGTCGAGGCCGTGCTGCGCGCGGTCGCCGCGACGAACCGGTGACAAAACCGCGAGCGGCCACCCGCCGCGCTTGAATCCACCCGCCGCTCCTGATTCTCTCGGCCCGAACTCCGAGCGAGAGGAACACCGTGCGCGAGATCGTCTTCGACACCGAGACCACCGGCTTCGACCCGCGCACCGGCGATCGAGTGGTCGAGATCGGCTGCGTCGAGCTGGTGAACCACATCGTCACCGGCCAGACGTTTCACGTCTACATCAACCCCGAACGGTCGATGCCGCGTGCCGCCTTCGAGGTCCACGGCCTCTCCGACGACTTCCTCGCCGACAAGCCCAGGTTCGCCGAGATCGCCGAGGACTTCCTCGCCTTCGTCGGCGACGCCCGCCTCGTCGCCCACAACGCCGAATTCGACTTCAAGTTCGTCAATGCCGAACTCGGCCGCCTCGGCCTGCCGCCGATCGGCCTCGACCGCATGGTCGACACGCTCGCCCTCGCCAAGCGCAAGCACCCCGCCGGCCCCAATTCGCTCGACGCCCTGTGCTCGCGCTACGGCATCGACAACTCCCGCCGCGACCTCCACGGCGCGCTCCTCGACTCGGAACTCCTCGCCGAGGTCTATGTCGAGCTGATCGGCGGCAAGCAGGCCGCCCTGTCGCTGGTCTCCGACGAGCCGCGGGCGAACGGCCGCGGCAACGGCGCCACCCGGACCGTCGTCACCGGGCCGCGCACCCGCCCGACCCCGCTCGCCCCTCGCATCCACGAGGAGGAATGCGCCGCCCACGCCGCCTTCGTCGCCAAGCTCGGCGAGGGCGCCCTGTGGCGGAAGTACGCCGAGGACTGAGCCCGGAGACGAGAAAGGCCCCGGAACCGATCCCGCGGGACCGGCGCCGAGGCCTTCGAAGAGCGAACGGACGGCGTGACGGTCAGTTGACCGAGGCACCCGTCTGGGCCGCAGCCTGGGCGGCGTTCTGCTGATAGAGCGCGACGAAGTCGATCGGGTCGAGCATCAGGGGCGGGAAGCCGCCGTTGCGGGTCG
>ERZ1645187.752-NODE-752-length-31689-cov-144.226686_pt1 | contig 31689 bp, 30 predicted proteins | sample MGYA00575352_ERZ1645187 | MGnify/ENA primary metagenome ERZ1645187 (study PRJEB40837, sample SAMN11349314) | freshwater sediment metagenome | isolation source: river sediment | host: Sediment | place: India: Wazaribad , New Delhi | collected 2017-02-21 ... | reverse complement strand
GGCTCGAGGAGATCGTCGGGCGGCCGATCTTCGCCAAGGACGGGCGCGGCGTCGTGTTCACGCCGGCGGGTGAGGATCTGCTCGGCTATGCGCGGCGGATGATGCAGCTCAACGACGAGGCGCTGGCGCGTTTCCGCTGTGCCGACACGCGCGGCGTCGTCCGCCTCGGCACGCCCGACGACTACGCCACCAAGTTCCTCCCCGCCATCCTGGCGCGGTTCGCCGCCTCGCATCCCTTCGTGCAGGTCGACGTCGTCTGTCAGCCGAGCCGCAGTCTGGTGCGCTCGCTCGACGAGGGCGAGGTCGATCTGGCGCTGGTCAGCGTCGGGCTCGGCTGCGGCATTCCGGGGACGGGGACGATCGTCCACCGCGAGCGGCTGGTGTGGGCCGGGGCGCGCTGGGGCGAAGTGCACTTGAAGCGGCCGTTGCCGCTCGCCGTCTCGGGCACCACCTGCTCGTGGCGGTCGCTGGCGCTGGAGCGGCTCGACAAGGAGGGCATTCCCTATCGCGTCGCCTATTCGAGCCAGCACTACGTCGGGCAGGTCGCGGCGGTGCTCGCCGATCTGGCGGTGGCGCCCTTGCCGAAGAGCGTCATTTCCGGCGAGCTGGTGCCGATCGACGAACGGCTGCTGCCGGCGATCGGCCACTACGAGATCCAGCTGATGACGGCGGCGCGGGCGACCGGTGCGGCGATGGAGGCGCTCTCCGGCCACATCGTCCAGAGTTTCCAGAGCGAGAGCGAGTGGCGCGAGCGCGAGGCGGCGGAGTGAGGCGGCCCGGCGCGCGAGCTCAATCGGTGATCTCGACCAGCGCGCCGTCGGGGGCGCGGACGACCGCCTCGTAGAAGCCGTCGCCGGTCTTGCGCGGGCCGGAGACGAGCAGGCCGAGGCCGGCGAAGCGGTGGGCGGCGGCGTCGACCGCTTCGGCCGAGCCGAGGGAGAGCGCCACATGGGCCCAGCCCGGGCGCTCGCCTTCGGCGTCGCCGGTGAGCCAGGGGCCGGTCATCAGTTCGAGCGCGGCGCCGTCGGGGAGGCGGGCGAAGCGGGAGCGGAAACCGGGGCGGTTCTTCGAGACGTATTCCTCGCCGACGTCGGCGGCGAAGTGGTCGGCCCAGAAGCGGGCGGCGGCATCGAGGTCGGTGGTCCACAGGGCGACGTGGGCGAGACGCATGGGAGGGCTCCTCTTTTCCGGCGCGAAGCGGTAGGAGGGCATCGTGGCGCGAGAAGGGCCGGCCGAGGCCCAGCCGCGACACGGAGACGGCGACCATCCACAGGAGGTCGCCGCATGGTCTTCCCTTCTCCCCCTGCGGGAGAAGGTGCCCGGAGGGCGGATGAGGGGGCTGGGCCTCTCCTTCGACCTCGGCAGACGTGGCTTCGGCCGGTTGCCGCTCCGCGGCGCCCCCTCATCCGGCCCTGCGGGCCACCTTCTCCCGCGAGGGGAGAAGGAAGGGTGGGTGGCGCGGGTCGCGTGCCCGATCGAGCCGAGCGGCGTGATCCTGCCATCGATCGTTGCGCCGAGAGCCGGAGCGTCCGACCCTCGATCCTCATCCTCCGGCGATTCGCGCGCCCCAAGAGGTTTCCAGATGCAGCAATATCTCGATCTGATGCGCCGCATCCGCGACGAGGGCGTCACCAAGACCGACCGGACGGGGACGGGCACGCGCTCGGTCTTCGGCCATCAGATGCGCTTCGATCTGGCGCAGGGCTTCCCGGCGCTGACCACCAAGAAGCTGCACCTGAAGTCGATCATCGTCGAGCTGTTGTGGTTCCTGAAGGGCGACACCAATATCAAGTACCTGAAAGACAACGGGGTTTCGATCTGGGACGAGTGGGCCGACGAGAACGGCGATCTCGGCCCAGTCTACGGCCATCAGTGGCGCTCGTGGCCGAAGCCGGACGGGGGCACCATCGATCAGATCGCCTGGGTGGAGAGCGAGATCAAACGCAATCCCGACAGCCGGCGGCTGATCGTCTCGGCCTGGAACCCGGCGGACATCCCCAAGATGAAGCTGCCGCCGTGCCATCTCCTCTTCCAGTTCTACGTGGCGGAGGGGCGGCTCTCCTGCCAGCTCTACCAGCGCTCGGCCGACGTCTTCCTCGGCGTGCCGTTCAACATCGCCAGCTATGCGCTCCTCACCATGATGATGGCGCAGGCGACGGGGCTCGAGCCGGGTGACTTCGTCCATTCCTTCGGCGACGCGCACCTCTATACGAACCACCTCGAACAGACCGAATTGCAGCTCTCTCGGGCGCCGCGACCGCTGCCGCGGATGAAGATCGATCCGTCGGTGACGAGCATCTTCGACTTCCGCTTCGAGCATTTCGAACTGACCGACTACGATCCGCATCCGCACATCAAGGCGCCGGTGGCGGTGTGAGGGAGCGCGACATGGGGGTCGAGATCCGCGACGTAAGGCCGGGTGAGGCGGGGCTGGTGCTGTCCTTCGTCAAGGCGCTGGCGGCCTACGAGAAGCTCGAACACGAGGTCGAGGCGACCGAGGCGACCTTCGAAAAGGCCCTCTTCGGGCCGAACCCGCGGGCGTTCTGCGACATCGCCGAACTCGACGGGGTGCCGGTCGGCTTCGCGCTGTGGTTCTACAATTTCTCCACCTTCCAGGGCGTGGCGGGCATCTATCTCGAGGATCTCTGGGTCGCGCCGGAGGCGCGCGGACGGGGGATCGGCAAGGCGCTCCTCGAACGGCTGGGGAAGCGCTGCCTCGACGAGGGGCTCGGCCGGCTGCAATGGTGGGTGCTCGATTGGAACGCGCCGTCGATCGCCTTCTACAAGTCGATCGGCGCGGTGCCGCAGGACGAGTGGACGGTGATGCGCGTCTCCGGCGAGGCGCTGGTGAGGCTCGGAGGGGGCGCATGATCGACGGCGTCGAGGTCTTCGCGGTGGTGGCGGCGGCGACGAACCGGGTGATCGGTCGCGACGGCGGTCTGCCCTGGCACATCTCCTCCGATCTCAAGCACTTCAAGCGGCTGACCCTGGGCTCACCCGTCGTCATGGGGCGCAAGACCTTCGCCTCGATCGGCAAGGCGCTGCCGGGTCGCACCAACATCGTGGTGACGCGGGATCCGGCCTTCGCGGCGGAGGGCGTGGTGGTCGCCGGGTCGCTGGAGGCGGCGCTGGAGGTCGGGGCGCGCGTGGCCCGCGACACCGGGGCTGCGGGCATCGCGCTCATCGGTGGCGGCGACGTCTATGCCCAGGCGCTGCCGGTGACCGACCGGATCGAGATGACCGAAGTGAAGCTCGCGCCGGAGACGGCGGGGGCGGTGCTGTTCCCGCCGCTCGCCGAGAGCGAGTGGATCGAGGCGGCGCGGGTCGCCGGCGCGCGGGCCGAGAGGGACGAAGCCGACTTCGATTTCGTCACGCTCAGAAGGCGCTGAGGGTCCCGGATCGCATTGCAGGCGGAATCGCCGACCCGATCGTCCCCCGTTCCGTTGAAACCGGGGGGGCGCGTACCTATAACCCTGTGGTGCTTCGATGCCGTCGCGCGGCGGGAGGGGGGACGACCCTCGTCTCCGTTTGCGGCGCGGCGGATCGGAAGCGATGAGGACAAGGACACGACATGCCCTGGAGCAACCAGAACGGCGGTGGCGGATGGAAGGGCGGCGGTGGCGGCCCTTGGGGTCAGCCGCCGCGCGGGCCATCGGGTGGCGGCAATCAGCCGCCCGATCTCGAGGAACTGCTGCGCCGCAGCCAGGAGAAGTTGAAGGACTGGCTGCCGGGTGGCGGCGGGTCCGGTGGTGGGGCGATCGGGTTCGGCGGCAAGGGGCTGGCGCTGGCGGCGGCCGGTGCGTTGGCTTTGTGGCTGCTCACCGGTTTCTATCGGGTGGAGCCGGACGAACTCGGCGTCGAGCTGGTGCTCGGCCGGGTCACGTCGCAGACGACGCCGGGCCTCAACTACAACATTCCTTATCCGCTCGGACAGGTGTTCACGCCGAAAGTCCTCGCGGTGCGTGAGATCTCGGTCGGCCAGCGCGATTTCGACTCGGCGCGCGGCGTGCCGGGGCGCGACATCCCCGACGAGAGCCTGATGCTCACCGGCGACGAGAACATGATCGACGTCTCGTTCAAGGTGCAGTGGAACATCAAGGACGCGACCGCCTTCCTGTTCAACATCCAGAACCCGGAAGCGACGGTGAAGGCGGTGGCGGAAAGCGCCATGCGCGAGATCGTCGGCAAGAACTCGATCGAGATGATCCTCACCGAGAACCAGCGGCGGATCGAGACCGACGTGCGCACCCTGATGCAGAAGACGCTGGACGACTACAAGTCGGGCGTCGAGATTCGTCTCGTCAACATGCACAAGGTCAACCCGCCGGCGCAGGTCATCGACGCCTTCCGCGACGTACAGGCGGCGCGCATCGACGCCGAGCGCCTGTCCAACGAGGCGCAGTCCTACGCCAACAAGATCGTGCCGGAAGCCCGCGGTCAGGCCTCGGCGATCACCGCCCAGGCGATGGCCTACCGCTCCCGCATCGTCGAGGAGGCGCGCGGCCAGGCCGATCGCTTCTCCAAGGTGCTCGAGGAATACAAGCACGCCCCCGACGTGACCCGCGAACGTCTCTATCTCGAGACCATGGAGCGCGTCTTCGGTGGCATGGACAAGGTGATCGTCGATCAAGGCAAGGGCGAGGGGGCGATCCAGCCCTATCTGCCGCTCGATCAACTCGGCCGTAAGCCTCTGGGCAAGGGAGCCACGCCATGAAGACCGGTTTCTTCGGTTTCGTCGGCGTGCTTCTCGCCGCCGTGTTCGTCGTCGTCTCCGGCGCCGCCTTCGTGGTGACGCCGACCAATCAGGCGCTGGTGCTGCAGTTCGGTCAGGTGCGGCGCGCCATCGTCGAGCCGGGGCTCTACTTCAAGATCCCCTTCGTCCAGAACGTCGAGTACCTCGACAAGCGTATCCTCGACATCGATCTGGAGCCGCAGGAGCTCATCGCCTCCGACAAGAAGCGCCTCGTCGTCGATGCCTTCGCCCGCTACAAGATCGTCGATCCGGTGCAGTTCTATCAGGGTGTCCGCACCGTCCAGGGCGGCAATCAGCGGCTCAACACCTTCGTCTCCTCGGCGGTGCGTGCGGTGCTGGCCGATGCGGGCTTCTTCACCGTGGTGCGCGACGACCGCGCCGGTCTGATGGAGAAGATCAAGGCGCAAGTGGAGAGCGAGGCCAAGGGCATCGGCGTCGACATCGTCGACGTCAAGATCCGTCGGGCCGACCTGCCGCAGAAGAACTCCGAAGCGGTGTTCCAGCGGATGCAGACCGAGCGTCAGCGCGAGGCGACCGAGCTGCGCGCCAAGGGCTCGGAGGAGAGCCAGCGGATCAAGGCCAAGGCCGACGCCGAGAAGGAGATCCTGCTCGCCGAAGCCAGCCGTGACGCCGAGCGCGTCCGCGGTTCGGGCGACGCCGATCGGATCAAGGTCTTCGCCGAAGCCTTCGGCAAGGATCCCGACTTCTTCGCCTTCTATCGCTCGATGCAGGCCTACGAGTCGTCGATGAAGGCGGGGGACACCCGGCTCCTGATCTCGCCGCAGTCGTCGGACTTCTTCCGCTACCTGACCGACCCGACGGGCGGCAAGGCCGCGACGGCGGGGAAGTGAGACGATGGAACCCGGATCCGGCCTCGGAGATCTCGCCGCGGCGCTCGGCCTGATGCTGGCGCTCGAGGGCGCGCTCTACGCGGCGGCGCCCGGGTTCATGAAGAACGTGCTGTCGAGGGCCGGCGAGGTCCCCGACGGCACCTTCCGCTGGGGCGGGCTCGCCGCCCTCGCTCTCGGCGTGGTGATCGTCTGGGCGGTGAGGGGCTGACGCATTACGGAAACGTAATCCGTCCGGTCGCGTTTCCGCCCGAATCCGGCCGATCATCGCGAGGATGAAACGGGCGCGCCGCGCTCCGCCCTCGGAACCTCCTTCGACAGGGATACGATCCGCGATGCAGACCCAGACCAAGACCGGTTCGAAGAAGTTCACCCGTCTCCTCCTGTCCGCCGCCCTGGTCGCGGGGCTGGTCGGCGTGCCGGCCGTCTCGATGCCGGCGCTCGCCGGGGCACCGACGGCGGCGGGGCCGGCCTCGGTCGCCGATCTGGCCGAGGGGCTGCTCGATGCGGTGGTCAACATCTCGACGTCGCAGACCGCGCCGCTCGAAAAGCAGATCCCCATTCCGAAGGCGCCGGAAGGCTCGCCCTTCCAGGATTTCTTCGACGAGTTCTTCAAGAACCAGGGCAAGAACGGCGGCGCGCCGCGCAAGATCCAGTCGCTGGGCTCCGGTTTCGTCATCGGCGAGGACGGCTACATCGTCACCAACAACCACGTGATCGACGGCGCCGACGAGATCACCGCCAACTTCTCCGACGGCTCGAAGCTCAAGGCCAAGCTGATCGGCCGTGACCAGAAGACCGACATCGCGCTGCTCAAGGTCGAATCGTCGAAGCCGCTCAAGGCGGTGAAGTTCGGCGACAGCGACAAGGCGCGGGTCGGCGACTGGGTGATGGCGATCGGCAATCCGTTCGGCTTCGGCGGATCGGTCACCGTCGGTATCGTCTCGGCCCGCAACCGCGACATCAATTCCGGCCCCTACGACAACTTCATCCAGACCGACGCGGCGATCAACAAGGGCAACTCCGGCGGCCCGCTGTTCGACATGTGGGGCGACGTCATCGGCATCAACACCGCCATCGTCTCGCCCTCGGGCGGTTCGATCGGCATCGGCTTCGCGGTACCGTCGAAGACGGCCTTCGCCGTGGTCGCCCAGCTCAAGGAGTTCGGCGAGACCCGGCGCGGCTGGCTCGGCGTGCGCATCCAGGGCGTCACCGACGACATCGCCGAGAGCATGGGGATGAAGGAGCCGAAGGGCGCGCTGGTCGCCGGCATCACCGAGAAGGGCCCGGCCGACAAGGCGGGCATCCAGGCCGGCGACGTCATCGTCAAGTTCGACGGCAAGGACGTGCCGAACGTGCGCGAGCTGCCGCGGATGGTCGCCGACACGCCGATCTCCAAGACGGTGCCGGTCACCGTGCTGCGCAAGGGCAAGGAGATCACCGTCGAGGTGGCGCTCGGCCGGCTCGAGGAGGGCGAGAAGCTCGCCGCCAACGAGAAGGGCGGCAAGGCGGAGGGCTCCAAGGCGGTGGCGGCGGCGAAGATCGCCGGTCTGGCGCTGGCGCCGCTCGACGCGACACTCCGGACGAAGTTCAAGATCAAGGACGGCGTCGCCAAGGGCGTCGTGGTCACCGACGTCGACCCGAACTCCGCCGCCGCCGAGAAGCGCATCGTCGCCGGCGACGTGATCCTGGAGGTCGGCCAGGAAGAGGTGAAGACGGCCGACGACGTCGCCAAGCGGCTCGAGGCGATCAAGAAGGAGGGGCGCAAGCGGGCGCTGTTCCTCGTCGCCTCCGCCGAGGGCGAGATGCGGTTCGTGACTCTGTCGGTGGAGTGAGGTCGGCCGAGGGAAGTCGCGACGCTCGACGTCTCGGCTCTCCGGGCCTGAGGCTTCCGAAAGCCCTCGCATCCGGTCCTCTCCCCCTGGGGGGGAGAGACAGAGAGGGGGGGACTGGTCCTCCTCACCGACGCGCGATCGGGGCGATGCCGAGCCCTCCCCCTCCCTGTCCCTCCCCCTCGAGGGGGGAGGGGACGCAGGCGGCACCGCCCGTCGGACTCGGGGAGCAATTGTAGACCTGACGGCGCCGGAGCGATCCGGCGCCGTCTCGCGTTTCCGGGGACGACGAGCGGCTTTCGTCGCGGACCCGGCGCGGTTATCGTCGAAGGGTCCGACGGCCGGGAGCGCGCATGTTCGTCACCTTCTTCACCGAGCTGAAGAGCGCCGGGATTCCGGTCAGCCTTCGCGAGTATCTCACGCTGATGGAGGCGCTCGAGGCGGATCTCGCCGAGCGGCGGGTGGAGGATTTCTACCACCTCGCCCGCGTCTGTCTGGTCAAGGACGAGAAGCACCTCGACAAGTTCGATCGCGTCTTCGGCCACGTCTTCAAGGGTCTCGACCTGATGAGCGAGGCGGCGGAGGTCGCCATCCCCGAGGAGTGGCTGCGCAAGCTCGCCGAACGGTTTCTCACCGACGAGGAGAAGGCGCAGATCGAGTCGCTCGGCGGCTTCGAGAAGCTGATGGAGACGCTGAAGAAGCGGCTCGAGGAGCAGAAGGAGCGCCATCAGGGCGGCTCGAAGTGGATCGGTACCGCCGGCACCTCGCCCTTCGGCGCCTACGGCTACAACCCCGAAGGGGTGCGCATCGGCCAGGAGGGGAGCCGCCATCGCCGGGCGGTGAAGGTCTGGGACAAGCGCGAGTTCAAGGATCTCGACGGTTCGATCGAACTCGGCACGCGCAACATCAAGGTGGCGCTGAAGCGCCTGCGCCGCTTCGCTCGGACGGGGGCGGCCGACGAACTCGATCTCGACGGCACGGTGCGCGAGACGGCGAAGCACGGCTTCCTCGACGTACAGATGCGGCCCGAACGGCGCAACGCGGTGAAACTCCTCGTCTTCTTCGACGTCGGCGGCTCGATGGACGATCACGTCCGCGTCTGCGAGGAGCTGTTCTCGGCGGTCCGCACCGAGTTCAAGACCATGGAGTGGTTCTATTTCCACAATTGTCTCTACGACTTCGTGTGGAAGAACAACGCCCGGCGCAATTCCGAGAAGATCGACACCTGGTCGGTGCTGCACAAGTACCCGTCCGACTACAAGGTGATCTTCGTCGGCGACGCCTCGATGTCGCCTTACGAGATCACCTATCCCGGTGGGTCGGTCGAATATTGGAACGAGGAGCCGGGGACGGCGTGGCTCGGCCGGGTGACGACGGTCTATCCGAAGTGCGTTTGGCTCAACCCGACGCCGGAGCAATATTGGGGCTACACCCCGTCGATCGGCATGATGAAGCAGCTGATGGGCGACCGGATGTTCCCGCTGACGATCGAGGGCCTCGACCGCGCGGCGCGGGAACTGGCGCGGTGAGGGGGGCATTGCTAGATGCCAAAGGCGAATTGAACTGTTCGAGTTTACGCTCCGATAAGGATTGCGACCGCGAAACCTCGGCCTCAGCGAGAGGCTGAACCCGACCACTCCAAAGGGGGCCTTCGGTGTGCCCTGGTTCTGGTTGTGCTGTTTCCTTGTAAAAGCTATTGATGCAACGTATCGGGCGCTAACGTGGAAAGAGGCTGTTATGAGACTAGGGATCGGACCACTTTTGCTCTCGCTCTGCCTCATGAGTCCTGTTGCTGCATTTGCAGGTTGCGAGGTTCTTGCGCCGCAAGAAACGCCCGATGTCGATGTTCGGTTCAAAGGAAAAATACAAGGCGAGGCTGGTACGGTCTTCAACCGACTCGCATCTGGGCAAGGAAGCGTTGAAGGTGAGTTTGAGAAAATTGATCGGTACGGATATTCCGAATCGCAAAAATTATTTTATTGGAGAACATTGATATACTTGGCTTGCATTCAACCCAAGGCTGGCGTCGATCTCAACAAAATGCTGGAGTTGCTAATTCACGATAAGCCCTCCTCGGCGAATATCTCATCTTTGTCTCGGGTCGAGAAAGGTACATCTGAAAGAGGGGGAGCAGCTACTCAGCAGTTGGGTTCGACTCCAACCAGATTTTCCAAATTACTAGATTATAATGTTAATCCGAATGAAGCATTTCCTTTTTCTGTTCCCGATCAATGTAATATTAGATTTCGATCACTGACAAATGATAGGAATTATTTATTCGGTTATGGTGTGTACACGGCTAGTGGAGCGAAGTTGGGTGGAGGAGGGTCTGTTGGTTCGCGTCAAATTGATCTTGATTTACCGGCCGGAAATTATATCCTAAAAATGTCTGTTCGAAGGGACGCAGTAAACGCAGTTGTTGAGGCGGTTGCAGTTTGTATTCGGTAATTATTACTGCGCGGCCTAATGCAGCCAATAGTTCATAGCGGTAGAATTGTATTCTTGTTTCTTGGGTTTGGCCCTCACTCGTAGACGAATTCCGCCTTGCGATAGCCCTGGATGTACAAGAGCGCGGTGAGGTCGCCGTAGTCGATGCGGGCGGCGGCCTCCTCGGCGACCTTCGGCTTGGCGTGATAGGCGACGCCGAGGCCGGCATCGCGGATCATGGCGAGGTCGTTGGCGCCGTCGCCGACCGCCAGCGTCAGCTCGAGCGGCACCTTCTTCGCGGCCGAGAGCTCGTGGAGGGCGGCGCGCTTGGCGTCCTGGCCGAGGATCGGTTCGGCGACGCGGCCGGCGAGCTTGCCCGCCTCTTCGATCAGAATGTTGGAGCGGTGCTCCTGGAAGCCGATCTTCGCCGAGATCGGTCCGGTGAAGACGGTGAAGCCGCCGGAGACCAGCGCGGTGTAGGCGCCGTTCGCCCGCATGGTGCGGACCAGTTCGATCGCGCCGGGGGTGAGGTGGATGCGCTCGGCGATGACCTTGGCGACCACGTTCGCCGGCAGGCCGGCGAGCAGGCCGACACGTTCGCGCAAGGCCGGCTCGAAGGCGATCTCGCCGCGCATCGCGCGCTCGGTGATGGCGGCGATGTGCGCCTTGAGGCCGAGTTCGGCGGCGAGTTCGTCGATGCACTCCTGGCCGATCATGGTCGAATCCATGTCGGCGATCAGCAGACCCTTGGCCCGGCCGGAGAGCTTCTGAATCACCACGTCGACCGGCGCGCCGAGGTGGGGGCGCAGCTCGTCGGCGATCTCTTTCTCGGTCCCCGGCTCGGCGGTGAAGAAGACGTCGGCGGCGATGCCGTCGGCGAGTTCGGCATGGCCGGTCGCCTTCAGGCGTGCGGCGGCGGTTTCGATCACCCCCCAGGTGGTGGCCGGGGCGTGGGGCGAGGAGATCAGGGTTGCAACATGGGTCATGATCGAGAACAAGCTCGTGAGCCGACGCCGGAGCGGCGCGGAGAGTGGAAACGACGGGCCACGGCCGCATGACGAAGCGCGACGAGGAGAGCACGCCGAGCGCCGTGCTTATCGCAGGACCGACGGCGAGCGGCAAGTCGGCGCTGGCGTTGCGGCTCGCGGAAACCCTCGGCGGAACGGTGGTGAACGCCGATTCCATGCAGATCTACGAGGGGCTGCGCATCCTCACCGCCCGACCGAGCAGCCGAGAGGAGGCGCGCGCGCCCCATCGCCTCTATGGCCACGTCGATCCGGCGCGGCCGTTCTCGGTCGCCGATTGGCTCGCGGACGCGGAAGGCGCGCTCGCGGCGGTGCGGGCCGAGGGGCGGGTGCCGATCTTCGTCGGCGGCACCGGGCTCTATTTCGAGGCGCTGACCAAGGGGCTCGCCGCCGTGCCGGAGATCCCGGCGGAGGTGCGCGCCCATTGGCGGGCGGAAGCCGGGCGGCTCGGTGCGGCGGGACTGCATGCGGAACTCGCGCGGCGCGACCCGGAGATGGCGGGGCGGCTCCGGCCGAGCGACACGCAGCGGCTGACCCGGGCGCTCGAGGTGATCGAGGCGACCGGGCGGTCGCTCGCCGTTTGGCAGGCGGCGCCGCATTCCCGGCCGTTGATCGAGGCGGAGAAGGCTGTACGGATCGTACTGGAGCCGGAGCGGGCGGAGCTGCACCGGCGGATCGCCGCGCGCTTCGAGGCGATGGTGGCGGAGGGCGCGATCGAGGAGGCGGCGGGCTTCGTGGCGCGCGGGCTCGGCCCCGAGATGCCGGCGATGCGGGCGATCGGGGTCGGGTGCCTCACCGAAGTGGCGGCGGGGCGGATCTCGCTCGAAAGCGGCATCGCGCGCGGCATCGTTGAGACGCGGCAATACGCCAAACGCCAATCGACGTGGTTCCGCGGGCGGATGGGGGATTGGCTGCGGGCGGAGACGGTCGAGGGCGCGGCCGAACGGATCCGAACGGTGCTGCGGACGGGCGAGGCGACGCCCGAGTGAGCCGAAACTCAGTCGGTGGTTTCCAGGGCAGGTGCTTCGTCCGGTGTCGGGAGGCGGATCAGTTCCTCGCCGAGGAGGCGCAGGACCCGGTCGGCGAGATCGGCGAAATCGGCGACGGCGCGGCTCGCCCGGCGGAAGGCGCGCAACGGTCGACGGCGGGCGAAGGCCTCCGATACGCCGACGTCGATCCGTATCCCGGCGCTGACCATGGCGTGGCCGTGGCGGCGACACAGTTCGTCGAATGCCCCCCGTTGCAGGGCGGAGCGCGTGTCCACTCGGATCGGGACGATCAATGCGGTGGTGAGAGCGGCGTTGTGGCTGGTCACCACCTCATGGAAGGTTCGCATGAAACGCGAGACGCCGTCGATCGACAGGTCGTCGAGGAGTGCGGGGATCAGCACCGCCTCCGATGCCATCAGCGCCGCCACGAGGAGGCGTGGCACCGAGGGCGGCGTGTCGATCAGGACGAAGTCGTAGTGCCAGACGATCTCGCCGAGTGCTCGCGCCAGCCGGCAGGGGTCGGTGACGTGGACGTCGCCGTCGAAGTCGCCATCGGCCGGCAACAGGTCGACTCCGGGATCCAGGGTTTCGACGATTCCGTCCTCGAGCGTGGCGTCCGGCCGGCGCAGGACATCGTGGACGGTGACGGAGCGCGGGCGGGCGACGCGGCCGAGACCGCGCCCGGCATGGCCCTGAGAATCGAGGTCGACGACCAGAACGCGATAGTCGCGGCTCGCCAGTTCTGCGGCGAGATTGACGACGGTCGTCGACTTGCCGACGCCGCCCTTGTTGTTGGCGACGGTGAGGACACGGGCAGGTCTACGGCGGCGGTCGCGAACCGTTCCGGCTTCGGAGTGCGGCCTGTATCCGCGAGCGAACATCTCGCGTTCTCCTGGACGGGTCTCGGTGACGACCCGGCGGCCATTTCGCAACGGTGTCCGCCCGCGGTCACCCTCAGGCCCCAATATCATATTCCGCCATGTGGGTTGCGTCGAACAGGGGGCGTCCGGTTTTGTCCGGAGGCCGCCGTGTGCGGCAATACGCCGGCCCTTCGGCGGAGAGGTCGTCGATCTCCATGATGTCCCCCACTTGACCTGTCGATCGCTCGCGTCTAGGGTCGCGCCCGATCGAAAGCTCAAGAGGACTTCGCGCCCATGCCGCGCAAGACCATTCTCGTACTCGTGAAGCGCGCCGCTGACGGGGTCTGAGGACCTCGGCAATCGACAGCGAGCGCGCGGAAAGCCAGGCCCCAACGGGGCCTTTTTTATTACCCGAACCACCCGACACATCCCTCAGCCAAAGACGACGTCCCGACGAGACGACGCGCAGACCGGAGAAGACCCCATGTCACGGCAGATGACCGGAGCGGAAATGGTGATCGCAGCCCTGCAGGATCAGGGCGTCGAGGTGCTCTTCGGCTATCCGGGCGGATCGGTGCTGCCGATCTACGACGAGATCTTCAAGCAGGAGAAGATCAAGCACGTCCTCGTCCGTCACGAGCAGGGCGCGGTCCATGCCGCGGAAGGCTATGCGCGGTCGACCGGCAAGGTCGGCGCGGTTCTCGTCACCTCGGGTCCGGGCGCGACCAACGCCGTCACCGGCCTCACCGATGCGCTGCTCGACTCGATCCCGCTGGTCTGCATCACCGGTCAGGTGCCGACGCATCTCATCGGCAACGACGCCTTCCAGGAGTGCGACACCGTCGGCATCACCCGGCCGTGCACCAAGCACAACTGGCTGGTCAAGCGCATCGAGGATCTGCCGCGCATCCTGCACGAGGCCTTCCACGTGGCGAAGTCGGGCCGTCCGGGTCCGGTCGTCATCGACATTCCGAAGGACGTGCAGTTCGCCACCGGCACCTATCACGGCCCGAAGAACATCCAGCACAAGACCTATCGTCCCAAGGTCAAGGGCGACATGGACGCGATCCGTCATGCCGTCCAGATGATCGGCAAGGCGCATCGGCCGATCTTCTACACCGGCGGCGGCGTCATCAACTCCGGCCCGGCGGCGTCGCAGCTGCTGCGTGAGCTGGTCAAGACCACCGGCTTCCCGATCACCTCGACGCTGATGGGTCTCGGCGCCTATCCGGGCAACGACGAGCAGTTCCTCGGCATGCTGGGCATGCACGGCACGCTCGAGGCCAACATGGCGATGCACGAGTCGGATCTGATCATCTGCGTCGGCGCCCGCTTCGACGACCGCATCACCGGCCGTCTCGACGCCTTCGCGCCGCACGCCAAGAAGATCCACATCGACATCGACCCGTCGTCGATCAACAAGATCATCAAGGTCGACGTGCCGATCGTCGGCGACGTCGCTCACGTGCTCGAGGACATGGTCCGCGTCTGGAAACAGACCCAGCCGCAGATCGACAAGGCGGCGCTGCAGAAGTGGTGGGACAAGATCGCGGTGTGGCGCGGCCGCAAGTGCCTCGCCTATCGCGCCTCCGACGAGATCATCAAGCCGCAGTACGCCATCCAGCGGCTGCAGGAGGCGGTCAAGGGCAAGGACGTCTACTTCACCACCGAGGTCGGCCAGCACCAGATGTGGGCGGCGCAGTTCCTCAAGTTCGACGAGCCGAACCGCTGGATGACCTCGGGCGGCCTCGGCACCATGGGCTACGGCATTCCGGCGGCGGTCGGCGTGCAGATGGCGCATCCGGGCAGCCTCGTCATCGACATCGCCGGCGAGGCCTCGGTCATGATGACCATGCAGGAGATCTCGACGGCGGTGCAGTATCGCCTGCCGATCAAGATCTTCATCCTCAACAACCACTACATGGGCATGGTCCGGCAGTGGCAGGAGCTGCTGCACGGCGGGCGCTACTCGGAGAGCTATTCGCACGCGCTGCCCGACTTCGTGAAGCTCGCCGAGGCGATGGGCGGCGTCGGCATCCGCTGCGAGAAGCCGTCCGAACTCGACGCCAAGATCGCCGAGATGATCGCGGTGAAGAAGCCGGTGATCTTCGACTGCGTCGTCGATCCGGCGGAGAACTGCTTCCCGATGATCCCGTCGGGCAAGGCGCACAACGAGATGCTGTTCGGCGAGGCGGTCGAGGACATCGGCAACGTCATCGACGAGAAGGGCAAGATGCTGGTGTGAGGTGCGGCGCGGGGGCGATCCCCGCGCCCCTTCCCCGTTTCCCCCTTCGCTCTTGGAACTCAGCTCGAGACACGAGACATCGTCATGAACACCACCCACTATCCCTCGGCCTACATCTTCCAGGCCCCCGAGACCCATACGCTTTCGGTGATCGTCGACAACGAGCCGGGCGTCCTCGCCCGCGTCGTCGGCCTGTTCTCCGGCCGCGGCTACAACATCGAGAGCCTCACCGTCTCGGAGACCGAGCACGAGAAGCATCTCTCCCGCATCACCATCGTCACCACCGGCACGCCGATGGTGATCGAGCAGATCAAGAACCAGCTCGACCGTCTGGTGCCGGTGCATCGGGTCGTCGACCTGACGGTCACCGGCCGGGTGCTGGCGCGCGAGCTGGCGCTGATCAAGGTCAAGGGCAAGGGCGAGGCCCGGGTCGAGGCGCTGCGGCTGGCCGACGCCTTCCGCGCCCGCGTCGTCGACGCCAACACCGAGAGCTTCGTCTTCGAGCTCACCGGCAAGTCGGACAAGATCGACGAGTTCGTCGGCCTGATGGGGCCGCTGGGGCTGGTCGAGTATTCGCGCACCGGTGTCGCGGCGATCTCGCGCGGGCCCGAAGCGATGTGAGGTCGGTCGGATCGATCCGATGATCCCGGGGGAGGGGAGCCGACGCTCCTCTCCCCCGTTTGCGTTTCCGCGTGACGGGCTTCGTAACTTCGCCGCCGGAGCCTGGTCGGCTATGGTCGCCGGAGATCGGACGTGGACTGAGAGACGGACGCGATGTGGGACTGGGCGGTTCGGGCGCTGGGCGTGTTCTGGCTCGTGGGTGGGCTCGTCACCCTGCGGGCGCTGCGGCAGACGCGCGGGCTCGACGCGATGATCGCGGCGCTCGCCGGCGGGGTGCGCCGACGGGACGTGGTGCGGGCCGAACTCCTGACGCTCGGGGCGGTGCTGACCACGCTCTCCGGGTTTCTCCTCGCCCTCCTCGATCGCCTCGCGCCGGCGGCGCTCTTCACCAATGCGCTCGTCCAGGCGGCGTGGCTCTTCTATGCCGCCCGTGAATTCCCGCCGGAGGACGACGAGGATCGGATCGGCCGGGCCCGGGTCACCAACGCCTTCGGCGTCTGGCTGGTCGGGACCGGACTGGTGATCGCGGCCGAACAATTCGAGATCGTGCGGTTCGAGGCGTTTCCGGTGGTGGAAGCGGTCGCCGGTGTCGCGGCGGTCGCCGTGCTGGTGTGGCAGGCCTTCGAGATCCGGGCGATGCGGGCGATGCCGGGGCTCGATGCGTCACCGGTCGCCGATCCGACGCCCGAGCCGGGCCCGTATCGGCAGCCGGTCAACGTGATCCTGGCGCCGGAGGTCGGGTGCTGGCCGCTGTGGGACGGCGACGACGGGCGCAATCTCGATCCGTGGCGGTTGGAGATCCCCGAGGAGCTGCGGGAGCGGATCGCCGACTTCGACGGGCGGGTGATCGAATCGCTCGACGTCGACCATCCGGAGGGGCCGTCGATCGTCGGCCGCGAGGTCGCCGAAGGGTTCGCCGCGGAAGCGATCGAACTCACGCATGCGCTCGCCGGCGTCTACGGCGAAGACGCGGTCGCCTGGAGGTTGCCGGACCCGGCGTGACCGGCGCCCGGAGCGATGCAGGACTGTCACGCTGCCACGACAAATCCGAGGCGACGAACTTTTCGAGCGGCGTCCGCCGCGGAGCCGTCGTATTCGGGTGCCACTTCCGCCGTCCGTTCCAACTCCAGGTGACGCCCGACGGGCGTCGCCCGATCAGACATCATGACCAGCGCGCTCTCTCCCGAACCGTCCAAGTCCGCCACACCGCCGCTCGACGGTGCTCCGCTTCTCGCCTTCGTGCTCCGCCGTGAGCTGGGGATCGCCTTCGCGGTGCTGACCGCGCTGGTGTTGGTGCCGGTGTTCGTGGTGGCGGTGCCGCCGCTCGCCGACTACGTCAACCATCTGGCGCGCATGCACGTGATCGCGGTGCGCGGCCACGACCCGTTCCTCGACGCCTTCTATTCGATCGACTGGCAGCTCATCCCCAATCTGGCGATGGATCTGATCGTTCCGGTGCTGGCGCGGGTGATGGACGTCTATCGGGCCGGTCAGGTGTTCACGGCGTTGACGGTGCTGGCCATCGTCACCGGGCCGATGGCGGTGCATCGGGCGGTCTACGGGCGGCTCAACCCGTTTCCGCTCGTCGCCTTCGTCGTCGTCTACAACGGCATCTTCCTCTTCGGGATGATGAACTTCCTGCTCGGCGTCGGTCTGACGATGTGGGGGCTGGCGGTGTGGATCGGCATGCGCGAACGGGCCGTGGCGTTGCGCATGGCGGTGTCGGCGGCCTTCTGCCTCGTGCTCTTCGTCTGCCATCTCTATGCCGTCGGTCTCTATGGTCTGGCGATCGGTTCCTGGGAGCTGTGGGAGTGGAGCCGGCGGCGCTTCCGCTTCGACCGGCGGCTGGTGACCGAGTTCTCGGTGCTGATCCTGCCGGTCTTGCCGCTGGTGCCGCTGCTCCTGGGAAGCTCGACCTGGGGGCTGGTCGGCGACTATTCGTGGAACACGGACAGCAAGATCGACGCGCTCGCCATGGTGTTCCGCACCTATGACGACACCCACGACCTCACCGTGATGGGGCTGGGCTTCATGGCGGTCGCCTACGGCATGCATCGCGGCCTGTTGTCGGTTCACGCGGCGATGTTCCCGCTCGCGATCTTCGGCTTCCTGGTGTTCATGGCGATGCCCTACACGCTGTTCGGATCGGAAATGGCCGACCAGCGCATGCCGGTGTCGCTGCTGCTGATGCTGATCGGCTTCGTCCACCTCGATCCCGAGGACAAGTGGTCGAAGGCCGGGTTCCTGGTACTGGTCGTCGGCTTCGCGTTGATGCGGGTCGGCGACGTCACGGTCCACTGGAGCAAGATCGGCCGCATCTACGAGGACGTGCGCACCGCGTCGGTCCATCTGCCGCGCGGCGCCAAGATCCTCGTCGCCCATGCCGACGATCCGCACGGCACCCAGGCCGAACAGGACGCGATCAGCCACGCGCCGTGTCTGGCGATGATCGAGAACTCGGCGCTCGTCTCCACCGCCTTCACGGTGAAGGGCAAGCAGATCATGAGCGTGCGTCCGGCCTTTCACGCCCAGGTCGACACGGTCGACGGCGAGCCGCCGCGCGTCTCCCAACTCGTCGCCACCAACTACGTGCGCGACGAAGGGGCGCCGCGCGAGCACTTCTGGGACGAGTGGACCAACGAAGACGATTATCTCTTCATCCTCGGCAGCGAACGCGAGGCGGACAATCCCGATCCCGGCGTTCTCGACCTGGTCCATGACGGTCGCGGGTTCCAGATCTATCGGATCAACAAGAACTGACGCGGGGAGACGCGGGCCGGTCGTCTGGTCCGCGTCTCATCGGTCTTCACCGTCGGGCGATCGCCCGGGCTGCGACGGTTTTGCGCTTGACCGGGGGCGGGGGCGGGGCTACGGAAGACGTCGCGAGCGTACCGTACGGTACGGTACAGAGCGGGTTCCGATGTTGCAGCCTTCTTCCGACGACGCGACCGGTTGGACGGAACGCCAGAGCGGCGTTCTCGACGCGGTGTTGCGTCTCCTGGTCGAGGAGGGGGATCGTCTGACGATGACCGCGGTGGCGCGGCGGGCGTCGTGCTCGAAGGAAACGCTCTACAAGTGGTTCGGCGACCGGGACGGGTTGCTCGCCGCCGCCGTGCAGCGGCAGGCGGCGCGGGTCCGGGTGGCGCCGGTGGATCGAGCCGGGCTCGATGCGGCGACGCTCACCGCGCGGCTCGAGGAATTCGCCGGCAACTGGCTCACCGTCATCTCTTCCCAGACCTCGATGGCGCTCAATCGGGTGGCGATCGGTCAGGCGGCGGCGGGGCAGGCGGGTCTCGGGGCGATCGTGCTGGAGAACGGCCGGTTCGCCATGGGGCGGCGGCTGAGGCCGGTGCTGGAGGCGGGACGGGACGCCGGTCTCCTCGCCTTCGACGATGCGGAGGACGCCTTCCGCAGCTTCTTCGGGCTCGTCGCCCGCGACATCCACATCCGGCTGCTGCTCGGCGACCGGATGGACCTCGATCCCGGAGCGATCCGCACGGAAGCCGTGCGGGCGACCCGGCAGTTCCTCGCGCTCTACGGCGCGACCACCTCGGCCGGCGGCGCCGGTTCCTGAGCATCCAAGGGAAGGACACCCACATGCGCGTCTATTACGATTCCGATGCGGATCTCAATCTGATCAAGGGCAAGAAGGTCGTCATCGTCGGCTACGGCTCGCAGGGCCGCGCCCATGCGCTGAACCTCAAGGACTCGGGCGTCAAGGACATCCGCGTCGCGCTGAAGGCCGGTTCCACCACCGCCCACAAGGTGGTCGCCGACGGCCTCGAGGTGATGACCGTCGCCGACGCCGCCAAGTGGGCCGACCTGATGATGATGGCCACGCCGGACGAGCTTCAGGCCGACATCTACAAGGCCGAGATCGCCCCCTACATCCGTGACGGCGCGGCCATCGCATTCGCCCACGGCCTCAACGTCCACTTCGGCCTGATCGAGCCGAAGAAGACCGTCGACGTCGTGATGATCGCGCCGAAGGGCCCGGGCCACACCGTGCGCGGCGAGTATCAGAAGGGCGGCGGCGTGCCGTGCCTGATCGCCGTCCATCAGGACGCCTCGGGCAACGCCCATGACCTCGCGCTCTCCTACGCCTGCGGCGTCGGCGGCGGCCGTTCGGGCGTCATCGAGACCAACTTCCGCGAAGAGTGCGAGACCGATCTGTTCGGCGAGCAGGTCGTGCTGTGCGGCGGCCTCGTCGAGCTGATCCGCGCCGGCTTCGAGACGCTGGTGGAAGCCGGCTACGCGCCGGAAATGGCCTATTTCGAGTGCCTGCACGAAGTGAAGCTGATCGTCGACCTCATCTACGAGGGCGGCATCGCCAACATGAACTACTCGATCTCCAACACCGCCGAGTGGGGCGAGTACGTCACCGGCCCGCGCATCATCACCGACGAGACCAAGGCGGAGATGAAGCGCGTCCTCAAGGACATCCAGACCGGCAAGTTCACTTCCGACTGGATGCAGGAGTATCGGGCCGGCGCGGCGCGCTTCAAGGGCATCCGTCGCCTCAACGACGAGCACCAGATCGAAGCGGTCGGCGGCAAGCTGCGCGCCATGATGCCGTGGATCGGCAAGAACAAGCTGGTCGACAAGGCCAAGAACTGAGTTCGCGGCCCCGTCGCCCGCCGATCGGTTGCGACCGGCGGGCGACGGCGAAGCGACGCGTTGCGAGAGCCGGGCCCCCAGGGTCCGGCTCTTCGCGTTTCCGGGACGAGGCGTCAGACAAGGGGGCGGGCGATCGTTGCGGTCGCGGTGGCCTCGGTCGACTTTCGGGTCGGGGCGAGCGGCGGCAGGTGGCGGCCGTTGAGCAACAGCGCCAGCAGCGGGACGTGCGCCACGACGACGCAGGAGGCCCAGGTGGCGACGAGGGCGAGGAAAGTCACCGCCAGGAACTGGAGCTCGGCCGGCCAATGGGTGCCGAGCATCGAGAGGGCGAAGACCATCGTCCAGGGGTGGTGCAGAACGTAGATCGGCATGGTCCAGTCGCCGAGGCGGCGGATCACGGGGGCCGCGGCGAAGGGCAGGCGCGCCGTCGCCGCCACCGTCACCCGCGCCACGTACCAGGACGCGGCGGTCCAGGCGGCGAGCTGGGGGGCGTGGAAGGATTCGAGGTTCGGCACCTTCGCCACGGCGAGGTCGAGCCCGAGGAAGGCGAGGGCGAGCCCGGCGGCCAGCCCCGAGGGGCGCATGAACCACGCCATGGCGCCGGGGATCCGGCCGAGACCGTAGCCGACGAAGAACCAGGGGCCGTAGACCATCGCCAGACGGGCGGTGCCGGCGAAATGGGCGGCGGCGAGCGGCTCGGAATCGAAGACCGACTTCACCGCCGATTCCCAGATCACCGCGCCGACGACCAGGGAGCCGAAGGCGAATTCGGCTCGCGGTCCGCCCCGGAGGCCGCCCGCGATGCGTGCCAGACCGGCGAACCCGCGATCGAGGAGCGGGCGGACGAGCACGGTGGCGAGGCAGAAGCCGAAGAGAACCAGCAGGAACCACAGGTGATGGAAGGACGGGATGCGGACGTCGAGGGCGAGCCCGGTCTCCGTGCGATAGGCGTCGGCGATCCAGCGCTGGAGCGGCACGATCGCCGCCATGCCGAAGACGAAGGGCATCATCAGACGGACGAAGCGGTCGCGGAACCAGTCGAGCGCCGGGCGGCGGGCGAGGAGGCGGGCGGCGAAGAAACCGGCGACGAGGAAGAACGCCGGCATGCGCAGAGCGCGCAGCACGACGACCAGGATCGCCACGAGGTACGACGACCGATCGGCCTGGAGGATGCCGATGGCGTCCTCGGCGAAGGGCAGGGCGGCGTGGAAGGGGATGCCGAGAAGGATCAGGCCGACGCGCAGGGCGTCCAGCCCGGGAAGGCGCTCGGTTCCGCCGATGCTCACACTCTCGTCCACGCGGGATCTCCCGATCCGTCGCAAGATGCCCCCCGATGGTCCGTCGTTCCGGGGTGTGCGATCGGTCGAGGCGACCCTAACGTCATCTTCTCGAGAATCCGTTGACGCGGGGGCGATCGCATTTCAGCCGGTGGATGTGATCCCGACGTGACGGCGGAGCTGCGCTTCTTCGAGATTGGCGCGGAATCGCAGGGCCGAGACGCGCCAGTCGTAGGTCGCGGCGACCGCGAGCGCCGCATCGCGCGGAATGTCGAGAGCGGCGAGGGCGGCCGCGCGCAGGTCGTCGGAGAGGACGCCGCCGGCGGTGCCGCCGAGGATGTCGATCGGTCCCATGACCGGGAAGGCCGCGACCGGCAGGCCGGAGGCGAGGGCCTCGACCACCACGTTGCCGAAGGTGTCGGTGAGCGAGGGGAAGACGAAGACGTCGGCACCGGCGTAGGCCGCGGCGAGATCCTCGCCGGTCTTGGGGCCGAGGAAGTGGACGGCGGGGTACTCGCGCCGCAACTCGGCGAGCTGCGGGCCGTCGCCGACCACCACCTTGGAGCCGGGCAGGTCGAGATCGAGGAAGGCCTCGAGGTTCTTCTCGACGGCGACGCGACCGACGTTGAGGAAGATCGGACGGGGCAGGTCGTAGACCCGGCCGTCGCGCGGATGAAACTGGGCGCGGTCGACGCCGAGCGACCAGCGCATCAGATTGCGGAAACCGCGCGCGGCGAGGTCCTTCGCCAGCGTCTCGGTGGCGACCATGCAGCCGAGGCCGGCGTTGTGGAAGCGACGCAGGGCGGCGTAGCTCCAGCTCTGCGGCACGGGAATGCGGCTGGCGAGGTATTCGGGGAAGCGGGTGTGGTAGCTGGTGGTGTAGCCGGGGGCGTCGAGGTCGAGGGCGCAGCGCCGGGCCATGAAGCCGAGCGGGCCTTCGGTGGCGATGTGGACGTAGTCCGGTGCGATCTCGGCCATCCGGCGGCGGATCTCGGGAACGTGGGTCAGCGACAGCCGGATTTCGGGATAGGTCGGCATCGGCAGGGTGCGGAACGCCTGGGGCGTCAGGAAGTCGACCCGCATGTCGAGCTTCACGAGTTCCGCCGCCAACCATTCCAGGGCCCGGACCACCCCGTTGATCTGGGGGCGCCAGGCATCGGTGACGATCAGCAGTTTCTTCATGCCGCGACGAGCGCCTCGGATTTCGGGCCGACGGTGTCGCGGAGGTCGGTCGGGCGCTGCCAGACGATCAGTTCGAGCCGGCCGTCGAAGTCCTCGGCGATCGCGGTGCAGCTCTCGACCCAGTCGCCGCAGTTGACGTAGGCGACGCCGTCGATGTCGCGGATCGCGGCGTGGTGGATGTGGCCGCAGACGACGCCGTCGACGTCGAGGCGGGTGGCCTCGGCGGCGAGCGTCTTTTCGAAGTCGCCGATGAAGCTCACCGCGTTCTTCACCTTGAGCTTGGCCCAGGCGGAGATCGACCAGTAGGGGAAACCGAGGCGGCGGCGCACCGCGTTGAAGACGATGTTGACGCCGAGCGCGGCGGTGTAGGCCCAGTCGCCGAGGTGGGCGATCCATTTGGCGTTGCGGACGACGACGTCGAAACGGTCGCCGTGGAGCACCAGCAGGCGGCGGCCGTCGGCGGTCTCGTGGATGCACTCCTCGGCGACTTCGACCACACCGAAGTGGATGCCGTCGTAGTCGCGCAGGAATTCGTCGTGGTTGCCGGGAACGTAGACGATGCGGGCGCCCTTGCGGCCCTTGCGCATCAGCTTCTGGACCACGTCGTTGTGGGCCTGCGGCCAGTGCCACGACCACTTCAGCCGCCACGCGTCGACGATGTCGCCGACGAGATAGATCGTCTCGGCATCATGGTACTTGAGGAAGTCGATCAGGAGATCGGCCCGGCACCCGCGGGTGCCGAGATGGATGTCCGAGAGGAAGAGGGTGCGTACCCGCTTCGGTTCCGCGCTGAGCGTCATCGGATTCGTCCCGTGGTCGTACTCGTCCCCGCAGGAACACGAGTTCGATCACGGTTTCATGACACCGTCGGCGGGCCGGCCCTCGTCTCAGCCGATGCGGGCGGGCAGGAAGTGGGCGAGATTGGCCGCCGACCAGGTCCCGGCGCGGGTGCGGGCCTGCCGGTAGGAGGCGACGATGCGGCCGGAGAGGGCGTCCTTGGCGGCGATCTCGCCATAGAGATCCTCGGCCACGGTGCGGGCGCGGGCGAGGACGTCTCCCGGCATCTGCTTCAGCTCGACGCCGTGGGTGGCGACCAGCGTCTCGAGCGCGAGGGCGTTCATCCACTCCGCCTGACCGAGGGCGGTGGCGTGCTCGTCGCGACAGGCGGCGGCGACGATCGCCTTGAGGTCGTCGGGCAGGGCGTCCCAGGCCTTCAGCGAGACGAGCGCCTCGCCGGTGCCGTTGGGCTTGTCGAAGCCCGGGCCGTAATAGAGCCTGGTCACCCGATGCAGGCCGACGGCGAGGTCGGAATGGGGGGCGAGCAGCTCCGCGGCGTCGACGACGCCGGACTGGAAGGCGGGGAAGACCTCGCCGGGGGGCAGTGCCACCGGGGTCGCCCCCATGCGCCGCCACACCTCGCCGCCGAGGCCGACGATGCGGATCTTCAAGCCCTTGACGTCGTCGAGGCGCTCGACCGGGCGACGGAACCAGCCGGCCATCGAGATGCCGGTGTTGCCGGCCATGAACGGCTTGACGCCGTGCGCGGCGTAGAGCTCGTCCCACAGCGCCTGACCGCCGCCGTGATCGACCCAGGAGAGGTGCTCGAGCGGGGTGAGGCCGAAGGGCGCCGAGGTGTAGAGCGGTGCGGCGGCCATCTTGCCGGCCCAGTAGAGCGAGGCGGTGTGGGCCATCTCGGCGGAGCCGCCGCCGACGGCGTCGAAGCACTCGAGCGGTGGCACCAGCTCACCGGCGGCGAAGACCCTGACCGTCAGGCGGCCGTCGGAGAGCCGGCCGATCGCCTGGGCGAGACGTTCGGCCGAGATTCCCGGTCCCGGCAGGTTCTTCGGCCAGGAGGTGACCATCTTCCACTCGATGCGGCCCGAGGCGATCGCCGGGGCGGCGAGCACGGACGTGCCGAGGGCGGCGAGCGAGGCGAGTGCGGTGCGGCGGGTGGCGGTCATGCGGTCTTCCGTGATTCGGAACGTATCGGCTTCGGCGGCGTCGAGGCCGTCGGGAGCACTCGGGAGGGCGGCTCGTCGTCGTCGAGCGTCTCAGTGCGGCCGCCAGGCATGGAAATGGTCGACGGGCCCGTGGCCGGAGCCGATCACCAACCGGTCGGCGGAGCGGATGGCGGCGGTCAGATAGGCCTTGGCGGCGCGGACCGCCTGGGGCAGGTCGAGGCCGAGGGCGAGGCCGGCGGCGATCGCCGAAGAGAGGGTGCAACCGGTGCCGTGGGTGTTGCGGGTCGGGTGGCGGCGGGCCGAGAGCCAGAGCGGGCCGTCCGCCGTCAGCAGGACGTCTTCCGATTCGGAGCCGTCGCCGTGGCCGCCCTTGACGAGCACGGCCTGCGCGCCGATGCGCATCAGGGCCTCGGCCTGGGCGATCATCGCGGCGCGGGTGTCGGCGAGCGGCGTGTCGGTGAGGCGGGCGGCCTCGTGCAGGTTCGGGGTGACGACGGTGGCGCGCGGCACCAGCAGGGTGCGCAGCGTCTCGACCGCCTCGGGCACCAGCAGCAGATCGCCGGAGGTGGCGACCATGACCGGATCGAGCACGACGTTGGCGACGCGCCAGCGGTCGAGCCCCTCGCGGACGACGCGGATCACGTCGGGTTGCGACAGCATGCCGATCTTCACCGCGCCGACGGCGAGGTCGGAGAAGACCGCGTCGATCTGAGCCGTGACGAAGGCGGGCGGCACGTCGTGGACGGCGGTGACGCCGCGGGTGTTCTGGGCGGTGAGCGCCGTCAAGACGCTGGCGCCGTAGACGCAGAGCGCCGAGAAGGTCTTCAGATCGGCCTGAATGCCGGCACCGCCGCCCGAATCCGAGCCGGCGATGGTGAGGGCGATGGGCGTGGGGGAGGTGGTCATCGGCGACCCTCCGAGGCGCGGGCGGCGAGGGCGGCGTCGACACGGTCGCGCAGGGCGCGCGCGGCGGCGGCCGGATCGGCGGCCATGAAGATCTCCGAGATCACCGCGACGCCGTCGGCACCGGCGGCGATCACCGGGCCGGCGGTGTCGGCGGTGATGCCGGCGATGGCGCCGATCGGGAGATCGGGACGGCGGGCGCGCAAAGCGGCGACCAGCGCCGTGAGCCCGTCGAGACCGACCGGCCGATCGGGATTGACCTTCGAGACGGTGGCGAAGACGCCGCCGACACAGACGTAGGAGACCGCCTCGATCGGCACGGCGGCGGCATGGGCGGCGGATTTCACCGTCCGGCCGACGATCGCCGCCGGTCCGAGCAGGCGGCGGGCGTCCTCGGGGCGCATGTCGTCCTGGCCGACGTGGACGCCGTCGGCGCCGGCGGCGAGGGCGACGTCGACGCGGTCGTTGACGATCACCGGGACACCGGAGCCGCGCGTCGCGGCGAGGATCTCGCGGGTGCGCTCGACCATCGTCCAGGTCTCGGCGTCCTTGTCGCGGTACTGCAGGATGGTGGCGCCGCCGGCGATCGCCGCGCGGGCGAGGTCGGCGAGCGAGCGTCCCGCGGTCCGGGTCGGATCGAGGATGGCGTGCAGGCGGATGTCGAGGGTCATCGGATCTTCGCGCGCTCCAGGAGGGTCTCGGCGTCGAGCGCATAGAGCGCGTCGACGATCTCGACGGCGAAACTGCCGGGGCCGGAGGCCGCCGTGGCGGCGATCTCGCCGGCGACGCCGACCGCCACCAGCGCGGCGGTGGCGGCGAGGATCGGGTCCGGCTCGACCGCGCGGAAGGCGGCGGCGATGGCGGTGGCGGCGCAGCCCATGGCGGTCACCCGGTCCATCAGCGGATGGCCGTTGGCGATGCCGACGAGGCGCTTGCCGTCGGTGACGAGGTCGACCTCCCCTGTGACCACGAAGGTGGAGAGGGTGTGGACGGCGTATTCGCGCACCGCCGTCTCGCTCGTCTCGACGCCGGAGAGGCCGCGGAATTCGGCATGGTTGGCGTGGACGAGCGCCGGCTCGAGGTCGATCAGGCGGCGGGCGAAGTCGAGGCGCGAGGGCGAGACCTCGATCTTCACCGGGTCGAGCACCCAGGGAACGCCCTCTTCCTTGGCCACCTCGATGGCGGTCAGCGAGGCGTCGCGGCGGGCGCGATCGAGCATGCCGAGGTTGATCAGCAGGGCATCGGCGTTGGCCACGAAGGCGGGAACCTCTTCCGGCGAGACGGTCATCGACGGGTCGGCGCCGACCGCCAGCAGCAGGTTGGCGGTGAAGGTCTGGGCGACTGGCGAGGTGAGGACGTGGATGCGCGGGCGGCGCTGGCGCAGACGCTCGCCGATCGCGGCGATGCGATCGGGCGTCGGCAGTCGATCGCGCGCGGGTCCCGATTTGGGGTGATGGGTGTGCGGAGTGCTCTCTTCCGTCATCTCAATCCCTCCGCCGGCACGACCCGGATCAGGTTCGAGGGGTTGGCGTCGCCTCTCAGCCCGATCCGCGTCGGGCACCCCCATGAGACGAACGACAGTTAAGTCGGCGAAGCGGGCTTGGCAAGGGGTCGGGAGACGGGACGCAGGGCTATCGCATATGAACAACATGACGGGCACGATGTGCTCACCAAGCAGACGAACCGGAATCGAAAGCGAAATTCCGATCCCGCTTCGGAGTCTTGCCGGGGGCCGTTTTGCTCAGCGACCTCCAAATGCGATTCCCCTGAGAGGCGACGTCGCGACCGGGGGTGCGGCGACGTCGTCCCCCGACCTCCGGGGTCGCCCCACTTGCCCTTCGGGTCGGCATCTGATCGACTGCCGTTCCGAGACGCGTAGAGACGAGACCGATGAAACCCTTCTTCGTCCTCATCAAATGCCAGTTGGGCCGATCCTACGACGTGGCCACCGCGCTGGCCGATGCCGAGATCGCCTCGGAGATCTATTCGATCGCCGGTGACCACGACCTGATCGTCAAGTTCTACGTCGACGACGCCACCGACATCGGGCATTTCGTCAACGAGAAGGTGCATCCGATTCCCGGGATCGTCGACACCAAGACGCTCATCACCTTCAAGGCGTTCTGAGGCGGACGCCGGCCGCGGCGCCGGCCCATGGCGTCGAACCGCGTTCCGTCGCGCCTGCGGGCGCGCACGGACGGTACGAGAAGATCCGAGCCATGCCCGTCACCCGCGACATCGCCTTCCAGGCTCTCCATGATCACCAGCGCGCCATCGAATCGGTCCACATGCGGGACCTCTTCGGCCGCGATCCGAAGCGCTTTTCCGACTTCTCGCTCGCCCTCGACGATCTGCTCCTCGACTATTCGAAGAACCGGATCACCGGCGAGACGATGGACCTCCTCGTCCAGTTGGCGCGGGCGTCCGATCTCGAGGGGTGGCGCGGGCGGATGTTCGCGGGCGAACCGATCAACGCGACCGAGGGCCGCGCCGTGCTGCACGTCGCGCTCCGCAATCCCGGTCGCCGGCGCGCCTATGCGACGGGCGGGCGGGACGTCACCGAGGACGTCGAGGACGTGCTGGTGAAGATGGGCGTCTTCGCCGAGAAGATCCGCTCCGGTGCGATCGTCGGGGCGAGGGGGACGCCGTTCACCGACGTGATCAACATCGGCATCGGCGGCTCCGATCTGGGGCCGGCGATGGTGACGCTGGCGCTGGCGCCCTACCACGACGGGCCGCGCGTCCACTTCGTCTCCAACGTCGACGGTGCCCACATCCACGACACGCTGAAGACGCTCGATCCGGCGACGACGCTGATCCTGATCGCCTCCAAGACCTTCACCACGCTCGAGACCATGACCAACGCCGGAACGGCCCGGGCGTGGATCGCGGAGGCGTTGGGCGAGGGGGCGGTGGGGTCGCATTTCGCCGCCATCTCCACCGCCATCGCCAAGGTCACCGCCTTCGGCATCGCCGAGGATCGGATCTTCGGCTTCTGGGACTGGGTCGGCGGGCGCTATTCGGTGTGGTCGGCGATCGGCCTGCCGGTGATGATCGCGGTCGGTGAGGCGCATTTCCGCGCCTTCCTGGCCGGCGGCGCGGCGATGGACGACCATTTCCTCGAGGCGCCGCTCGCCCGCAACATGCCGGTGATCCTGGGGCTCATCGGCATCTGGTATCGCTGCCTGATGGGGTTCTCGACCCATGCGGTGCTGCCCTACGACCAGCGCCTCTCGCGCTTCGCGGCCCATCTCCAGCAGCTCGACATGGAGTCGAACGGCAAGGGCGTGAAGAAGAACGGCAAGCCGGTCACCGGGCCGACCGGACCGATCGTCTGGGGCGAGCCGGGCACCAACGGCCAGCACGCCTTCTTCCAGCTCATCCATCAGGGAACCGACGTCGTTCCGGCCGACTTCCTCCTCGCCGCGGAGCCGCACGAGGCGCTCGGCGATCATCACGTCAAGCTCGTCGCCAACTGTCTGGCCCAGACCGAGGCGCTGATGGTGGGCAAGAACGAGCGGGCGGTCCGGGCCGAACTGGAGCGGGCCGGCGTGGCGAAGGAGACCATCGACGCGTTGACGCCGCACAAGGTCTTCCCCGGCAACCGGCCGACCAACATGCTGCTCTACCGGCGGCTGGATCCCTTCACGCTCGGGCGGCTCCTGGCGCTCTACGAGCACAAGGTGTTCGTCCAGGGGGTGATCTTCGGGGTGAACTCCTTCGATCAGTGGGGCGTCGAACTCGGCAAGCAACTGGCCAACGAACTGCTGCCGATGGTCGAGGGCAAGGTGCCGGCCGCCGGGCGCGACGGCTCGACGCTGGGGCTGCTCGCTCATTTCCATGCGCTCAGGGCGCGGTGAGGACGAAGACCATGTCGACCATCGATCGTCGCGCGCTGCTCACCGGCGCCGCCTGCCTCGGCCTGTCGGCCTGTGTGCCGGACGAGAAGCCGGCGCCGGCCATCGCGCGTTTCCGCGCGGTGGAGGTCGACACCTCGCCCTTCGCCGCCAAGGGCGTCTCGAACTACGCCGCCCGGGTCGCCGACCGGCTGCGGGTGGCGGTCGCCGAAGGCTTCGCCGGGCGGCTGGCGCCGGGCGATGCGGGTGCGCCGGTGCTGGTGCTCGAGGTCTCGACGGTGCGGATGGCGGCCTATGCGGGCGGGCGCAGCCACGGCGGCTTCGGGCTCGGCGACATCGGCGGCGATGTGGACGACACCATGGCGGGCGCCCTGGTGGTGCGCTCGGCCAAGGGCGCGGTGATCGATCGCCGGCGCCACTTCGCCACGACCGACGCGGCCAGTGCCGGCGACTGGCGATTGCCGGACATCGAGGACCGCCGGCTCGACGCGCTGTGCCGGCTCTACGTCGCCTGGGCGGTGCGCGAATATCGATGAGACCGTCGCGGGCGGCTGATGCGCTCGCGAGTGCTTGTCGCTTCGGGTGAGGCGGGCTACGCCTTTCGTTCCACGAGAGGGAGCCCAGCCATGACCCGCCTGCCGACCCATGCCGACGTCGTCGCCGCCGCCGCACGCCTGGACGGCGTCGCGGTGCGCACGCCGCTCCTCGCCGCCCCGGTGCTCGATGCGATCACCGGGGCGCGGGTGTTTCTCAAGGCGGAATGTCTGCAGCGCACCGGCTCGTTCAAATTCCGCGGCGCCTACAACGCCTTGTCGCTGATCCCCGAGGCCGAGCGGGCGAAGGGCGTCGTCGCCTGTTCGTCCGGCAACCACGCACAGGGGGTCGCCGAGGCGGCGCGGCTCTACGGCGTCGAGGCCACCATCCTGATGCCGAGCGACGCGCCGGCGCTGAAGATCGCCCGGACGAAACGTTCGGGCGCCACCGTCGTGACCTACGACCGGGCGAGTGAAGATCGCGAGGCGCTGACGGTGAAGCTCGCGGCGGAGAAGGGGGCGGATCTCGTCCATCCCTTCGACGACGCGCGGGTGATCGCCGGGCAGGGGACGGTCGGGCTCGAGATCGTCGCGGATCTGGCGCGCCTCGGGCTCACGCCGGATCTGGTGATGGTGCCGGCGAGCGGCGGCGGTCTGGCATCGGGCATCGCGCTCGGGCTCGAGGGCGGCGCGGCGGCGGCGCGGGTGGTGATGGTCGAGCCGGTCGGCTTCGAGGATCAGGCCCGCTCGCTCGCGGCGGGCCACCGGGTCCGCAACGCGACGAAGGCGGGGTCGATCTGCGACGCGCTGCTGTCGCCGACGCCGGGCGAGATCACCTTCGCGGTGAACGTGGCGCGCGGCTCCTCGGCGGTGGCGGCGAGCGACGACGAGGCGCTGAAAGCGATGGCTTTCGCCGCTAACGAGGCGAAGCTGGTGGTCGAGCCGGGCGGCGCGGTGGCGCTGGCGGCGCTGCTCGAAGGGCGGGTCGACGTCGCCGGCAAGACCGTCGTGGTCGTTCTCTCCGGCGGCAACGTCGATCCGGCGCTGCTCGCCCGAGCGATGACGACCTGACGGCTCGGGCGGTGGCTTCAGCCGAAGGTGACGAGACGCGCGCGCGGCGACAGCGTCGCGATCGGGTCGACCGCCTCGACCACGGCGAGGGCCGGTGCGGTGTCGGTCTCGGCGATCGCTTCGAGAGCGGCGGAGACCAGGGTGTTGCCGACGACGACGGTGACCGGCGCGGCCGCGAAGGGTTCGGGCTCGCTCTCCTCCTCGACGTCGCGACGGTCGCGCACCCCGGCGGCGATGCGGCCGGTCGCCTCGGACGAGAAGACGTCGGCGGCGGAGAGATCGAGGTCGGTTTCGAGGGCCTGCGCGGGGGCTGGCGACTCGGGCAGCGGCGCGGCGAAGACGTCGGCGGCGGCTTCGATCTCGACGATGGCGGGCGGCTCGTCGGCGTCGGCGAAGACCGGTGGCTCCTCGGTCGGCGGCTGTTCCGCTTCGGCGAGCTCGGCGTCGTTCCACATCAGGTCGTCGACGGCGCCTTGCCCCATGCCGCGACCGTGAAGCTGCGGGCCGTTGAGGAGATGCGCATCCGGCCGGCTGTCGTTCGGATCGACCGGCGCGGTCTGCGTGGTCGGCACCTCCTCGACCTCCTCGAGACCCCAGATCGACATCATCGCGTTGATGCGACTCTCCAGATAGCGCAGCACCGTCACCACCTTGCGGGTGCGCTGGCCGGTCAGGTCCTGGAACGAGC
>ERZ1645187.751-NODE-751-length-31691-cov-7.588633_pt1 | contig 31691 bp, 21 predicted proteins | sample MGYA00575352_ERZ1645187 | MGnify/ENA primary metagenome ERZ1645187 (study PRJEB40837, sample SAMN11349314) | freshwater sediment metagenome | isolation source: river sediment | host: Sediment | place: India: Wazaribad , New Delhi | collected 2017-02-21 ... | reverse complement strand
GGCGACCGACACCGTCAAGATCTCGCCGACACTCAGGGCATCGCCGCCGACCGCACCATCATCCTCACCCTGCAGGGGCTGGCGCTGGCCTGCCTGCTGCTGGCCGGCAGCAAGTTCGGCCTGGGCCTGTGCTTTTACCTGGGCCTGGCGGGCGCCGCGGCCTGCTTCCTCCGGGAGTTTGTCAGCACCCGCCAGCGCGATGCGGCCAGCTGCTTTGCCGCGTTTCTGCACAACCACTGGGCCGGTCTGCTGATCCTGCTAGGGCTGATCGCCGACTACGCCCTGCGCTGAGCAACGGTTCAAAGTCTGCTGCGCGTCGGCCATGCAGCGTTGAAATCGGGCTCAGAAGCCGCTTGCGGCTAACGCCTTTGGGGCGGCCCCGAAGGGGCGAGCGGAGCGAGTCATGCTCATTTACAACTCGTAAACTGCGCTTCTTCGCCCAATTTCGCCTTGCCTGGCTCTAGCTCGCACACTTTGAGCGGATTCTGAGGCGCCGGGCGGGGCGCGCGCACTGTCACAAGCCTGCAATAATTCCGTTATCTAATGCGGCGCAGTAACCGACAGATCCCTGAGGTCCCGCCATGGTTGGTAAGTCCATCCTGATCGTTGATGACGAAGCACCGATTCGCGAAATGATTGCCGTTGCCCTGGAAATGGCCGGCTATGACTGTCTGGAGGCGGACAACGCCCAGCAGGCCCATGCGCTGATCGTCGATCGCCAGCCCGACCTGATCCTCCTCGACTGGATGCTGCCCGGCACCTCCGGCATCGAACTGGCCCGCCGCCTCAAGCGCGACGAGCTGACCGCCGACACACCGATCATCATGCTCACCGCCAAGGGTGAAGAGGACAACAAGATCCAGGGCCTGGAAGTCGGCGCCGACGACTACATCACCAAGCCGTTTTCGCCGCGTGAACTGGTGGCCCGCCTCAAGGCCGTGCTGCGCCGTGCCGGCGCCGCCGACAACGAGACGCCAATCGAAGTTGGCGGCCTGCTGCTCGACCCGATCAGTCACCGCGTCACCATCGACGGCAAGCCGGCCGACATGGGCCCCACCGAATACCGCCTGCTGCAGTTCTTCATGACCCACCAGGAGCGCGCCTATACCCGTGGTCAGTTGCTCGATCAGGTCTGGGGCGGCAACGTCTATGTCGAGGAGCGCACGGTCGACGTGCATATCCGCCGGCTGCGCAAGGCACTCGGCGAGGCTTACGAGAATCTGGTGCAAACGGTACGCGGCACCGGCTATCGTTTCTCCACCAAGGCCTGATACACGCCACCGGCATGAACCTTGGTAGCAGGCTGCGGGCGCACTTGATGACGTCCCTGTAAACTGCCTGCTTCAGCCGCTCTGGCCTGGCGCTTTGCCCGGCAGATTCAGTGGCCACTCGCAACAAGGACTCAGCGTGAAACAACAATGGCGTGGCGGCCTGGTGCGTCGCCTGCTTCTTTTGCTCGGCGCCTGCCTGCTGGTGGGCGCGCTCAGCGGCCAGTTCGCCTGGGCGCTGGTCGTCGGTCTGGCCGCCTATCTGGGCTGGACCCTCTGGCAGCTGCTGCGTTTGCAGGAATGGTTGCAGCGCAAACAGGCCGATGAGCCGCCGCCCGATGGCCATGGCCTGTGGGGTGAGGTGTTCGACAGCATCTATCACCTGCAGCGCCGTGATCAGCGCGCCCGCGGACGCCTGCAGGCGGTGATCGACCGTGTGCAGGAATCCACCGCGGCCCTGCGCGACGCCATCATCATGCTCGACAGCGATGGCAACCTGGAGTGGTGGAACATCGCCGCCGAGCAGTTGCTGGGCCTGAAGACCCCGCAGGACAGTGGCCAGGCCATCAGCAACCTGGTGCGCCACCCGCGCTTCAAGGAATACTTTGCCGAGGAAAACTACAGCGAGCCGCTGGAGCTGCCTTCGCCGATCAACGAGCGCATGCGTCTGCAGATCCAGATCACCCTGTATGGCAATCGCGAGCACCTGATGCTGGTGCGCGACGTGACCCGCGTGCATCAGCTGGAACAGATGCGCAAGGATTTCGTCGCCAATGTGTCCCACGAGCTGCGCACGCCGCTGACCGTGATCACCGGCTACCTGGAAACCCTCGCCGACAACGTCGAAGGGGTGAATCCGCGCTGGCTGCGGCCGCTGCAACAGATGCAGCAGCAGGCCGAGCGCATGCAGAACCTGCTCAATGACCTGCTGCTGCTGGCCAAGCTGGAGGCCACCGACTACCCCTCGGACAGCCTGCCGATTCAGCTCGAACCCTTGCTCACGAGCATCCGCAATGACGCCATCGCCCTTTCGGCCAACCGTCAGCATCAGATCAGTCTGGAAGTCGAACCGGGCCTGAGTCTGCGTGGCAGCGAGGCGGAGCTGCGCAGTGCCTTCTCCAACCTGGCTTTCAACGCGGTCAAGTACAGCCCGGATGGCAGCAGCGTGTGCATCCGCGCCTGGCAGGACGCCCAGGGCATTCATGTGGCGGTCCAGGACAGCGGCATCGGCATCGAGGCGCGGCACATCCCGCGCCTGACCGAGCGTTTCTACCGGGTCGATGCCAGCCGTGCCTCCACGACGGGTGGCACCGGCCTCGGCCTGGCCATCGTCAAGCATGTGCTGCTGCGCCACCGTGGCAATCTGGCGATCAGCAGCAGCCTCGGTCACGGCAGTCTGTTCAGCTGTCATTTCCCGTCCCACGCCGGGCTGGGCGAACGCTGAGAGCACGCCTGAAGGGCGCTGCAACCTTGCAAAGCACGCCCCCAACCCTCACCCTTAGCCGGTCTTCCACAAACACAAAGCCTTATGGACCCTTCCCCCACACTCGAAACGTCCACCCTGTTTGCCGATCTCGGCCTGGTTTTTTTTGCGCTGTTCCTCGTGCTGCTCAACGGCTTCTTCGTGGCCGCCGAGTTCGCCATGGTCAAGCTGCGCGCCACCAAAGTGGCGGAAATTGCCGACCAGCATGGCTGGCGCGGCCATATCCTGCGCACCGTTCATCGTCAGCTGGATGCCTACCTCTCGGCCTGCCAGCTGGGCATCACCCTGGCCTCGCTGGGCCTCGGCTGGGTAGGCGAGCCGGCCTTCGCCGAGCTGATCACGCCCGTGCTCAGCTACCTGGGTGTCGACTCGCCCAAGCTGGTGCATGGCATCGCGTTCTTCACCGCGTTCTTCATCATTTCCTACCTGCACATCGTGGTCGGCGAGCTGGCGCCCAAGTCCTGGGCGATCCGCAAACCCGAGCTGCTGTCGCTGTGGACTGCCGCGCCGCTGTACCTGTTCTACTGGCTGATGTACCCGGCCATCTACCTGCTCAACGCCAGCGCCAACGCCATCCTGCGCATGGCCGGGCAGGGTGAGCCGGGGGCGCACCACGAGCACAGCTACAGCCGCGACGAGCTGAAACTGATTCTGCATTCGAGCCGCGCCCAGGAAACCGACGACAGCCAGGGTCTGCGCGTGGTGGCCTCGGCGGTGGAGCTGGGCGAGCTGGAAGTGGTCGACTGGGCCAACTCCCGCGAAGACCTGGTCAGCCTCGAGCACGACCTGCCGCTGGCCGATATCCTCGCCGTGATCCGCCGGCACAAGTACAGCCGCTACCCGGTGTACGACAGCCACAAGGAAGAGTTCGTCGGCCTGCTGCACATCAAGGACCTGCTGCTGGCGCTGTCGGCGCTGGAGAGCATGCCGGAGTCGTTCGATCTGTCCGAACTGACCCACCCGCTGGAGCGTGTGTCCAAACACCTGCCGCTGGCCCAGCTGCTCGAACAGTTCCGCCAGGGTGGTTCGCACTTCGCCCTGGTCGAGGAGGCTGACCACAAGGTTATCGGCTACCTGACCATGGAGGACGTGCTGGAGGTGCTGGTCGGCGATATCCAGGACGAGCACCGCAAGGCCGAGCGTGGCGTTCTGGCCTACCAGCCGGGTCGCCTGCTGGTGCGTGGCGACACACCGTTGTTCAAGATCGAACGCCTGCTCGGCATCGACCTCGACCACATCGAGGCCGAAACCCTTGCCGGGCTGGTCTACGACAGCCTCAACCGCCTGCCGGAAGAGGAAGAGGTGCTGGAGGCCGAAGGCCTGCGCATCATCGTCAAGAAGATGAAAGGGCCGAAGATCATTCTGGCCAAGGTGCTCAAGCTCGACTGAGCCCGCCCCGCGCGGCGGCCATCACGGCCGCCGCCTGCTTCGCTGCCCGCCGCGCGTTAAAAATATTGGACTGGCAGCATTCCCTCTGTCTCGGTTAATTCCTCTGTAGATCACGTCTTGCCTGGCTTTGCGGTCATTTCCGCCCCGGCTGATGGTCGGATTTTGTGACGTTCGAACGGCGATTGTTTGACATTTTTTACGCCTCTGGCCACACTGCCTGCACGGTTCCGACTGCCAGAGAGCCGTCGCGGGCAGGCTTTCGCGCCGCCCAACTCCCGCGTGTGGTCCGGCAAAACGCCGTTGCAGACCACCCGGCAGCGACTCTCTTCATGCTCAGGCTCAAGACTCCAGGTCTGCCGCCTGGACAGGCGGAACCCGCAATAAACAGGAAGCAGCGCCACGCCGATGGCCCTTCCTGCCAAGCAACGGCAGGTCCGACCTGCCCCAAGGTGACGTATGTCCAACAAGAACACTGGCAATACCCCGAACACCCCGCGTAAACCCGTCGTGCTGATGTCCATGGGGCATCAGGAACGCAAAGGCCACGACTATCAGGTCATGACCCACAAATACATCGTGCCCCTGGTGGAAATCTCCGGCTGCGTGCCGCTGCTGGCGCCCACCTGCTGCGGCCCGGATGATGTTGATCAGTACCTCGACATGGTCGATGGCGTGTACCTCACCGGTGCCGGCAGCAACATCGATCCGGCCCTCTACGGCCAGGAAAACCTCACCCCGGAGAAGGGCCAGGACAAGAACCGCGACCTCTTCGACCTGCCGCTGATCCGCAAGGCCATCGCCCGCGGTCTGCCGATCTTCGCCATCTGCCGTGGCATGCAGGAAATCAACGTGGCCCTCGGCGGCACCATCCACCAGAAGGTCTACAGCCTCGACGGCTACAACGATCACCGCGAAGACAGCGATGATCCGGTCGATGTGCAGTACGCCCAGGTGCATGGCGTGCGCCCCGTTGAAGGCAGCTGGCTGCAGAAGCTGCTGGGTGACGAGATTCAGGTCAACTCGCTGCATGGTCAGGGCCTGGACAAGCTGGGCGAAGGCCTGGAGCCGCTGGCCTACGCGGAAGATGGCCTGGTCGAAGCCATCCATATGCCCGCGCTGCCGCAATTCACCCTGGCCGTGCAGTGGCACCCGGAGTGGCAAGCCGCGCAGAACCCGGACTCGGTGAAGATCTTCCAGGCCTTCGGCGAAGCCTGCCGCGAGCAGGCAGCCAAGCGCGCCTGAGCCTGCCGTGCTCTACCGGAAAGCCCGCCTTGTGCGGGCTTTCTGCTATTGGCGACGCAGCAGCAGGCTGAGCCAGAAACCGGCCCACGACAGTCCCAGTGCCAACAGCACCAGAGCCGGGGCCCAGTGGCCAAAGAGTTCCTGCAGCCAGAGCAGCAGTTGCGGTCCCAGATAGGACAGCAGGCGATGCCCCGAGGGCGTTCCTGAATAGAGGCCCTGCTCGATTATCTGCCATGCCTCATGGAGCGGCATGGCCGCCGCCGGCAGCAGTATCAGGCTGATCAGCTCCGGCATCCGTGAGGGCGCCAGTCGCCCCCAGGGTCGATACCCTTCGCGCAACAGGAGGGCGAACAGCGCGGCGTAGTAGAGCAGCCCCAGCAGCCAGATCAGGTTGCGCCACTCAGGATTGCGGATCACAGCCAGGAGCGCCGCGCTCCCCAGGCCCAGGCTGAGCAGCGCCCAGATCGCCCAGAACAGCCATTTCATCAGTCGAACAGCCCCAGCTGCTCCGTCTTGGCCGGCGCAACATCCGGTCGAATCGCGTCCGGCAGCGCCAGCCGCTCGGCCAGGCCGGCGGCGCGTTCGGCGCGGGTGTTGACCGCCTCCAGCAGGCGCGCGGGCAGCCCCCAGATTTCCACCTGCTGCTTGGCGCGGGTGATGCCGGTGTAGAACAGGCTGCGGGTCAGCAGCGGGCTGGGCGTTTCCGGCAGGACCAGCAAGACCTGGGCGAACTCCGAGCCCTGGCTCTTGTGCACGGTCATGGCGAAGGCGCTGTCATGGCTGGGCAGGCGCGCGGGGGCGAAGGCGCGAAACCCTGCCTCGGCCTCGAAGAACACGCGCAGGCCATTAGGCGTGTTCAGGCACAGGCCGATGTCGCCATTGAACAGGCCCAGGGCGTAATCGTTCTGCCGCACCATCACCGCGCGGCCGGTGTACCAGCGTTCGCCCGGTTGGCGGCGGAAGCGCGCCTCCAGCGCTTCGTTAAGTCCGGCCACACCCCAGGCACCCTCGCGCTGAGCAGTCAGCACGCGGAAGGCATTGAAGGCGTCAAAGGCCAGGGCCGGATCGCCTGTCCGGGCGGCGGCGAGGTAGGGCGCGTAACCCTCCAGCAGCCGGCGGTGTAGCTCATTGAGCTGTGGTTCGGCATGCCAGCTCAGGTCGGCGCGCGCTTCCTGCAGCAGGGCCAGGGTGCCCGGTGCATCACCGCTGTTGATGCGCCGCGCCAGTTCGCCGATGCCGCTGTTACCGGCAAAACGGTGGCTGTGGGTCAGCAGCACCACAGCTTCTCCGAGCTGCGAGGTTGGCGTGCCGGGTGGCACCGGTTGGCCGGTCAGTCGCTCGATCTCGGCGGCGGCCTGGGTATCCAGGCCACGTCCTTCGCACAGCTCGGCGAACACCGCGCCGGCTTCCACCGCACAGAGCTGGTCCTTGTCGCCCAGCAGGATCAGCCGGGCATTCGGTGGCAGGGCGTCGAGCAGCTTGGCCATCAGTGCCAGGTCGACCATCGAGGCCTCGTCCACCACCAGCACGTCCAGCGGCAGCGGATTGGCCGCGTGATGACGCACCGCCGGCGAGTCGCCGCGACTGCCGAGCAGGCGGTGCAGGGTGCGTGCCTCCTCGGGCAGCAGCGCCTTGAGTTCATCGGCCAGCGGAAGCCTTTGGGCCGCTGGAAGATCCTCGGATTTGGCCTTGCGGATGGCCTCGGCCATGCGCGCGGCGGCCTTGCCGGTGGGGGCGGCCAGGCCGATGGCCAGGCGCTCGCCGCCGGGCTGTTCAAGCAGAGCGGCGAGCAGGCGCACCACGGTGGTGGTCTTGCCGGTGCCGGGGCCGCCGGAGATCACCGCCAGCTGGCGGCGCACCGCCTGGGCCGCGGCGATGCGCTGCCAGTCGGGCGGCTGGGCGCCGTCGTTGAAGGCGAACAGCCGGGCCAGTGACTCGCTCAGGCGTGCCTCGTCGACCTCCGGTCGCAGGGCGGCGCGGCGCAGCAGCTGGGACGCCAGCTGCACCTCGTAGGCGTGGTAGCGCGCCAGGTACAGACGCTCGTCATCGAGGATCAGCGGGGCGAAATCGCCGGGCGCGCCAACCAGGGCGCTGGTCTCCAGCTCGCCACGCCATTGCGCCAGTGCCGGCAGGCGGAAATCCTGCTCGGGCCAGGGCGAGGTGCCGGCCAGACGGCGCAGCGGCAGGCACACATCGCCATTACCCAGCGCCGCACAGCACAGCGCGGCGGCGGCCAGTACCGAGTCTGGCGCCTGGGGTTCCAGACGGCGCAGGCTGCCGAGCAGCGCCCGCTCCAGCGGGCCGAGGGGCCAACCCTCACCCCCGGCTCCTCTCCCGCTGGCGGCAGAGGGGGGCATCGGAGTTGCGCCATCGGCATGACTCCCTCTCCCGGTTGGGGAGAGGGTCGGGGTGAGGGGATGAGGCATCACGCGCCCTCCGCAAAGAGTCGGTCCAGCGCATCCAGCAGGTTGTCCTGCGGGCGCTGGAAGTACACGCCGGCCTCGGGCATGCCGCGCAGGAACAGGTACCAGGCACCGCCCAGCTGGCTGTCGTCGAAGTCCGCCAGGCGCAGGCGCAGGAAGCGGCGCAGCGCCACCAGGTAGATCAGGTACTGCAGGTAGTAGTGCGCGCCGGCGATGGCCTGCTCCAGGCGTTCGCCGCCGTAGTAGCTGGCGTCAGGGCCGAGCCAGTTGGACTTGTAGTCGAGGATGTACCAGCGTCCGGCGTGCTCGAAGGTCAGGTCGATGAAGCCCTTCATGAAACCGTTGAGGAGGTCGAAGTTGAGGCTCCCGGCCGCCTCGCGCATCGCCTGCGGCAGACCGTGGGCCGGGTCCTGCAGGAGGGCGCGCAGCGGCGCGATGGCCAGGTTGCGCAGCGGGAAGGTGAAACCCAGTTCGGGCAGCCGGCGCGCCGGGTCGAGGGCCGACAGGCGCAGGCCGACGCCATCGAGGTTGGTGTCCAGCACCCGCTGCAGCTGCTCGGTGGCGATGGCCTGCCAGTCCAGCGGCAGGCCGTGTTCCTGCAATTGCTGCTCGACCAGCGCGGCCAGTTCGCCCTTGCCGCGCATCCAGTCTTCGAGGATGGCATGCAGACAGGTGCCGGCGCGGGCGCCGCGAGGGAAGGCGAAGAAGCCCGTGCCCGGCTCGCGGCTGGCCGGCGCGGCAAGCTGGTCGCGGTCCGGTGCTTCGTGGTGCTGGTCGGCGGCCAGACCCGAGAAGCTGCCCATGCGCCAGGCGCTGGTCAGGCTGCGCGAGAGCTGCGCCAGTTGCTGTGGTGGCTCGGCGCGGGATTCGCCGGCGGCGCTGGCCTCAGCCATCTGCAGCGGCAGCACGGCCATGCGTCCTGCGCTGGCCGCCACCAGTGCGTTCAGCTCGCCCAGCAGGCCCTGCGGGCTGGCTTGGCGCAGATGCTCGTTGAGCTCGCCCAGGGCATCGGCGCCCGGCAAGTGACGACCATGCAGCAGCCAGGCGAGGGCGCTGCTGGCCAGGCTTTCGGTGGCCAGCACGCCGTCCTTACTGGGCTTGCAGTCCACCGGCCCCCAGTGCAGCCAGAGGTGGTCGCGGGCGCGGGTCAGGGCCACGTAGGTCAGGCGCAGCTTCTCGGCGAAGCTCTCGCGCCGTGCCGCCTCCACATGCTCATCGAGCCGATCGCCACCCAGATCGAGCAGCGGCTGGCCGTGTTCATCGTGGCAGGTCGCGGTGTCGGTGTTCTTGCCCAGCAGGCGCCCGTCCCACAGGTAGGGGCAGAACACCAGCGGGTACTCCAGGCCCTTGGAGGTGTGGATGGTGACGATCTGCACCCGCTCGGCATCGCTCTCCAGACGCAGCAGGGCGTCCTCTCCGTGGCTCTCGGCGGCGCGCTGGGCGGCGAACCAGGCCAGCAGCGGTTCCAGTCCCGGACGCAGCAGGCTCTGCGCCTGCAGCAGTTCGGCCAGGTGCAGCAGGTTGGTCAGCCGGCGTTCGCCGTCGACCAGCGCCAGCAGGCGCCCGGCTACACCTTCCTGATCCAGCCACGCGCGGAAGGCGCGCAGGAAACCCTGCTGCTGCCACAGCTGATGGAAGCTTTCGGCGCGCTCGCGCTCGGCATCCCACTCCTGGGCATCGTCCTGGCAGCGCGCCAGCGCCTCGGCGTCGCGCCCCAGCAGGCGGGTGGCCAGGGCATGGCGCAGCACGCCCTCGCGGCCGGGCTCGGCATAGGCAGCCAGTACGGCGGCCAGCTCGCCGGCCTCCTCGCTGTGCCACACGCTCTCCTTGCCGCGACGCACACTGGGCACGCCGCGTGCCGACAGCTCGGCAGCGATCTCCCCGGCCTGCTTGTGGCTGGCGACCAGCACGGCGATATCGCCGCCCTTGAGCGGCCTTCTGGCTCCGTCCGGCTCATCGAAATAGGCCTGCCCGGCATGGCTGGCGGCGAGCAGGGCGGCGATGCGCCGTGCACAGTCCTGGGCGGCCAGATTGCTGGCCTGGCCCTTGGTCAGCGGCTCGTCGCCAAGCCACACCAGGCCCAGCGGCGGCAGCGGCTCTGGCAGCACCAGCTGTGCGCGCGCCTTGCTGCTGGCGCCCACGGTTGGGTAGTCCAGATCCTGTTCGGCGAACGGCGTGGGGCGGTCGAACAGCTGATTCAGCGCACCGATCAGTGCCGGCGTGGAGCGGTGGTTGGTGGTCAGGCTGTACTGCCGCGCCGCTTCTTCGCGGGCCTTGAGGTAGGTGGCCAGGTCGGCGCCACGGAAGGCATAGATGGCCTGCTTGGGGTCACCCACAAAACACAAGTCGCCCTCGCTCTCGTAGACGCTGCGGAAGATCCGGTACTGGATCGGGTCGGTGTCCTGGAATTCGTCGATCAGCGCCAACGGGTACTGCCGGCGCAGGGCGGCGGCCAGGGTGGCGCCGCCTTCGCCCTGCAGGGCGTCGTTCAGGCGGTTGAGCAGGTCGTCGAAAGCGAGGATGCGCTGGGCCGCCTTGCGCGCCGGCAGCTGTTCGTTGAGCTGGGCGATCAGCCGCACCTTGAGGTCGATCAGCCGGCGTTCGGCCTCCGGCTGGCTGGCCGCCAGCGCTTCGACCAGCCCCTGCAGGGCGTCGGCCAGCGGGCTGTCCGGCACGCTGGCGCCCTTCTTCGCCGCGCGCAGCAGGCCGTCGCGGGACAGCCGCTGCAAGGCATCGCGCTCACCGAAAAGCGCCGCCGCGTCGCTGAAATAACCATCAAGCACGGCCTGCCAGGCCGCCAGCTTGCTGGCGTCGCACATGTTGCTCTTGAAGCCGTCAAAGGCTTTCAGCTGCTCCAGCCAGGCGGCGCTGTCGCGCTGCCAGAAGGCCTGGGCGTGCTGCCAGGCGGCGCGCAGCGGCGCCATGTTGGCCTGTGCGGCAGGTGCCGGCTCGATGCGCAGGAAGGGCTTACCCAGATGGCTGCGCAACTGGCCACGCAACTGCTGCGGGGTGATCTTCTTCTGCGCGATAAAGGCCGCCCATTCCGGCTCGGCACTGGCCAGCTCATGGCGCCAGAGGTCGGCGATCAGCGCATCGAGAATCTCGCGGTCGTCGCTGGACAGCTCGTTGTCGAAGTCGCCGCCGGCCTCGAAGGCGGCGTCCTGCAGGGCGCGCTGGCAGAAACCGTGGATGGTGAAGATGGCCGCTTCGTCGAAGCCGTGCACCGCCAGCAGCAGGCGGCGGCGATTGGCATCGCCCGGATACTGGTCGTGCAGGGCATTGAGCAGGGCATCGCTGCCGTGGCCCTGTTCATAGACAGCCAGCAGCTCGGCCAGGCGTTTGCGGATGCGCTCGCGCAGCTCGGCGGTGGCGGCGGTGGTGTAGGTGACCACCAGAATCTGCCCGACCGACAGCTGCTCCTGCAGCAACATCCGGGCGTAAAGTGCCGTGAGCGTCCAGGTCTTGCCGGTGCCGGCGCTGGCCTCGATCAGGCTGCGCCCGGCGAAGCTGTCGCGGAGCAGGTCGAGTGGGGCGTTCATGCGTCTTCCTCCTCGCCCTGCAGGGCATCCAGCGCCGGGCCGTAGAGGACCTCGGCCAGCGCCTCGAAGCGCTCGTCCAGCGGGTCGCAGTCGCGGAAGGCCAGGGCATTCCACGGGTCCTGACCTTCGCCGGTGAAGTAGTCGTTGCCTTCCCACATCACCCGCGCCTCGGCGCGTGCGGCGTCCTGCGGTTCCTTGCGGCCGGGATGGCGCCACTTGTGGGCGTAGCCGTGGCTGCACTTGGCGAATACCGGCAGCGGTGCGCAGAGCGCCTCCCGGTAGGCCTCCAGCCAGGGCTTGAGCAACATCAGCGGATCGGCCAGCGGGCCCAGGCGCCATTCGCTCTTCGGCGACAGCAGCCGGCTCTCGCGGGCGATGCCGGGCGTGGCGCTGGCATTGAGCAGCAGGTGGCGCAGCCAGAAGGGCGCCAGCTCCCAGGCGCCGAGATCACGCAGGCGGTAGTCGAACAGCCCCTCGCGGGTGACGCCTTCCAGCCAGCCGTGGATGCGCACGCCAGCCAGGCGGATATCCACCAGCAGTGGCTGGGCGGCATCGGCCGGTCGCTCGTCGAACAGGGTCGGGGCGAAGGCGCGGATCGGCCCGCGAATCTGTCCCCAGTGCGCCTGACCCAGCTCGCCCACCGGCAGCCAGCCTGCGGCAGCGGCCACGCGGCGCTCGTCGGCCTCGCTCCAGCCACTTTCCACCGCCTGCAGGGCCAACTGGCGCAGACCGTGCTGGGCGGTCCACTCGACGCTGAAGGGTTCGTCGCCGGCCAGTACCTCCTCGCTCTGCGCCAGACGCAGGCCCAGACGCTGTTCCAAGAGGTAGCGCGCCGGGTGCTTGAAACAGTGGATCAGTTGGCTCGGCTCCAGGGTCAGCCAGTCCTCGTCGGGTGGCGGCAGGCGGTGGCGGAACGGCGCCAGGGCTTCGCTCGGTGCTTGCGCCAGGCGCTCGGCGGCGCGGAACCAGGGTGCGGCGTAACCGGCGCGTCGGCCTTCGGCGAAATTGCCGGGGGCGAAGGGCTGCAGCGGGTGGGCAATGGTGATGGCTTGGCTCGGCGGCGTGCCCTGTGCAGAGACTGCTGTCATATCGACGGCATCGAGCAGCTCGCTGACCAGCACCGAGGGCGGTAGGTGCGCGTTGTCGCGGGCATCGCGGCCCACGTAGCTGAGGTACAGGCCGTCGCGCGCCGACAGGAGGATTTCCAGAAACAGGTAGCGGTCGTCCAGGCGCCGCGCGCGGTCGCCGCGCCGGGGCTTCTGCGCGATCAGATCGAAACCGGCGGCCGGGGTGCGCCGGGGCAGGGCGCCGTCGTCCAGACCGAGCAGGCAGACGTGGCGGAACGGCAGGCTGCGCATGGGCACCATGCTGCAGAAGGTGACCATGCCGGTGAGAAAGCCCGAGGCGCCGGAGCCCTGGTCCAGCGCCGCCACCAGGCGGTCGCGTACCAGTTCGATGGGAATGTCGCGGATGATGCCGGCGGCTGCGGCCTGATCGCGCAGGGCGGCGCAGGCCTTGCTCAACAGCAGCAGGGTGTCGCCGGCTTCCTGCTCGTCGAACAGGCTGTCGATCAGCAGTTGCAGGCTGTCGGCCCATTCGGCCAGCGGCCTGGGGCGTGCCAGTTCGTCGGCCCAGCCGGCCAGGCGCTGGACGAAGCCGGCCAAGGCACCGAGCAGTTGGCCGCGCGCGCCTTCCAGTGCGTCCAGCGGCCAGCTTTCGCCCAGCAAAGGGGGCGCGTTGCCGGCCAGTTGCGGCGGCGCGGCGAAGCCCAGCAGCAGGCGGTCCAGGCCCTGTTGCCAGGTAAAAGCTTGCTCGGCCGGCAGGCCCAGGCGACCGCGATGTTCGCCATCCCGGCCCCAGCGCACGCCGGCCTCACGCAGCCAGTCGCGCAGCAGTGGCAGATCCTCGGCCTCTATGCCGGCGCGGCGGGCGATGGCCGGCAGCTCCAGCCAGCCGAGCAGCTGTTCGGCGGCGAAGCGGCTTTGCGCCAGGTCGAGCAGGGCGAGGAAGGCCTCGATCAGCGGCAGTTCCGCGCGCAGGCTGCGGTCTGCCAGGCTGAAGGGGATGCGCGGAACGCCTTCGCGGGCCGTGCCCGGAGTTACTGAAAAAACCGCTTCGATAAAGGGTGCATAGCGTTCGATGTCCGGCGTCAGTACCACCACCTGATCGGGCGTCAGGGACGGGTCGGCGGCGAAGCGGGCGAGCAACTGGTCGTGCAGTACCTCGACCTCGCGCAGCGGCGAATGGCAGACATGCAGCTCCAGCGAGCGGTCGTCCTCGCGCAACGCCAGGCGCTCGTCGGCGGAGCGGCTGTGCAGGCGCAGGATGTCCTGCTGCAGGGCATGCAGCAGGCTGTCATCGTGCAGGTCCTGATCCTCGGGGTAGAGCCCGGTTTCCTGGCCGCTCAGGCTGAACAGGCTGTCGAAGAAGTCGCGCCCCTGCTTGCCCAGGCTGGCCAGCAGGGGATGGCCCACGTCCAGATACCAATCGTCTACCGACGGTTCGGGCAGGCGGGCCAGCTCACGGATATCGCGGATATCGCCCCAGGCCTCGCGGCAAGGGTTGAGGGCGAAGAGGATCACCTCGCAGTGCTGCGCCAGGCCTTCGAACACGCGCAGGTGGTGCGGCGGCAGAGCGCTGATGCCGAACACCACCAGGCGCTCGGGCAGCTGCGCCAGCGGCTGCGGGTCGTGCAGGCGGGCCAGCAGCTCGCCGAGCAGGCGCGCGCGGTGCGGGTGGCCGTCCTTGGTCAGTTCGTGCCACAGCAGCGCCTGCCAGTCCTCGTCGGCGCCCAGGTCCAGGCGCTCGCCACGCTCCCAGGCGGCCAGCCAGTCGTCGCGGTACAACAGGTACTGGTCGAACACGTCGGCGATGCGCGTGGCCAGGGTCAGCCGACGGCGCTCGTCGCCGCCTTCGAGGTAATGCGCCAGGCGCGGCGCCCGGGCAAGGTTTTCTGTTTCGCATAGCCAGTCGTACACACGCCAGGCCAGGGGCTTGGGGTCGAAGGCCGAAGTGGCCGGCAGCTCGCCCAGCACTTCGCGCGCCAGCTGCCAGATGAAGCTGGCCGGCAGTTGCACTTCCAGCTGCATGACGATGCCCTGTCGACGCGCCAGCTGCAGTGTCAGCCAGCGCCCCATGCCCTGGCTCGGCACCACCACCCGTGCCGGCGCCAGCGGATCGCTCAATGGCTGGGCGAGCAGCGTGGCGGCCAGCTCGCCGAGGCTTTCCAGGTCATTGGCGTGATACAGGTGGAGCATGGGCGGCATCCCTTCGCGGTGCAGACAAACAGCCAGAAGTTGCCACAGATCACGGCAGGCCACGGCTGATCGGCTAGGTTATCAGGTAGAGGCTAATGCTGCGTGGCGACAGTCTGTGTCGCGGCCACTGGCCGGATCGCCCGCCATGCACTGTACTGAGGCCAGTCGCCCACGAATCACAGGGATAGCTCCATGGAAAATCAGGTCACCACCGAGCGCAAAATCGACGTCTATCCGTTCCTGCTGGAACTGTTCAAACGCGGTGGCTCGGACATGTTCTTCAGCGTCGGCACGCCGCCGCAGATCAAGGTCGAAGGGCATACCATGCCGCTGGAGGTGCCTGCGCTGAAATGCGGCGAAGTGCAGCAGATGGCCTATCAGCTGATGAGCGAGAGGCAGATCGGCGAGTTTGAACGCGATCTGGAAATGAACCTCGCGGTCAGCGTCTCGGACTCCGGGCGTTTCCGGATCAACGTGTATTACCAGCGCGGCGAAGTGGCGATGGTGGCGCGTCTGATCAAGAGCCAGATACCCAATATCGAGTCGCTCGGTCTGCCGCCCCAGCTGGAGAAACTCTCGTTGCTCGACCGTGGCCTGATCCTGGTGATCGGGGCTGCCGGCTCGGGCAAGTCGACCACCCTGGCCGCCATGCTCGACTACCGCAACCAGCACAAGGCCGGGCACATCATCTGCATCGAGGACCCGATCGAGTTTCTCCACAAGCACAACAAGGCGGTGATCGATCAGCGCGAGGTGGGTCTGGATACCCACAGCTTTGCCGATGCCCTGCGCAACGTGCTGCGCGAGGCGCCGGACGTGATCATGCTCGGCGAGATCCGTGACCTCGACACCATGCAGCACGCCCTGCACTACGCCGAAACCGGCCACCTGTGCCTGGCCACCCTGCATGCCACCAGCACCAGTCATGCGATCGAGCGCATCGTGCGGTTCTTCCCCGAAGATGCTCGTCATCAGATTCTCGCCGACCTGTCGCAGAACCTGGTCGGCGTGATCGGCCAGCGCCTGATCCCTGCCCTGCAGCAGCGCCGGGTGGTGGCGGTGGAGCTGCTGCTGGCCACCGCGCACATCCGCGACCTGATCCAGCGCGATCTGGTGGATGACCTGCATGAAGCCGTGGCCCGTGCCCGCGAGCAGGGCCTGCAGACCTTCGACCAGCATCTGTTCGATCTCTACGAGGCGAAGAAGATCAGCGCCGAGGAAGCCATCCGTCACGCCAACTCGCGTACCGACCTGACCCTGAAGATCAAGCTGGGCCATGGCGTAGCGGGGGATAGCGGTAGCCTTAACCTGCTACGCGATCGCTGATCTCTTCAGCTCAGCGGGCGGCGGACTACCCGTCGTCCGCCGGCTGGTGCAGAATCCCTGCCCATGCCGACTGCCCATAATCCCGTTCACGCCTCCGTCAGCGCCAGCCTTGCCCAGGCGGTGCTGCAGGCGGCTGCTCGCCTGGGGTTGCCGCGAGAAACCCTGCTGCAGGCCTGCGGTCTGGACGAGGGGGCGCTGCGCGATCCCGATGCGCGCATTCCTTTTGTCGCCCAGCAGCGTCTGTGGGCCTCGGTCGCCGAGCTGCTGCCGCTGGCAGAACCCGGCCTGGCGATTGGCGCGGCGTTCAGTGCGGGGCAGTTCAGTGTGCTGGGCTACCTGCTGCAGAGCAGCCCGACCTTCGGTGCCGCGCTGCAGGCCGCGGTGCGCTACCAGCGTCTGGCTGGCGAAGGTGGCACCCTGCGGCTGGAGCACCAGGGCGACGAGCTGCGCCTGATCTACCGGCCGCTGGAACCCGATAGCCTGGCGACCCGCACGCGGGTGTTGGCGCTGATGCAGGGTTGGCTGCAGCTGATTCGTCCGCTGCTCCAGCAGCTGCAACTGCGGCGTGTGGAGCTGGCGCAGCCGGCACCCGCCGATCTGGCGCCTTTCGATGAGGCGTTCGCCTGTCCGCTGCAATTTGCCGCCCCCGACTATGCCCTGGTGCTGCCGGCCAGTCTGGAGCAGGCGCCGCTCACTCAGGGTAATGTCGGGTTGCAGCAGGTATTGCTGCAGCACGCAGAAAACCTGCTGGCACGCCTGCCCAGCGAGAGCCTGAGCGCCCGCGTGGTGGCCCTGCTCAGTGCCCAACTGGCCCAGGGCGAACCGGACCGCAATGCGCTGGCCGATCACCTGGGCATGAGCGAGCGCACCCTGCAACGGCGGCTGGCCGAAGAGGGCAGCAGTTACCAGCAGTTGCTGACCGACACGCGCCGCCAGCTGGCCGAGCGCCATCTCGCCGAAGGGCGCCTGCCGGCCACGGAAATTGCCATCCTGCTGGGGTATTCGGAACCGAGCGTGTTCTTCCGTGCCTTCCGCCAGTGGACCGGGCTGACCCCCGGCGAATACCGTAGTCAGCACACCAGCTCTGGCGCCTGACCCCTTAGAAAGCGGCTAGCGCTGTTCGCTTTGCGGCGTGACCCGCAGCACTTCTTCCATGGTGGTCTGCCCGGCGGCGACCTTCTGCGCGCCGGACAGGCGCAGGCTGCGCATGCCTTCCTTGAAGGCCTGGCGACGCAGGGCGGTGATATCGGTGTCGGCAGTAATCAGTGAGCGCACACCATCGGACAGCAGCATGATCTCGTAGACCCCGGCGCGGCCGCGGTAGCCGGTGTCGCGACATTCCTGGCAGCCCACGGCCTGCTGGGCGGTGCTGGGCAACGGGGCGCTCCAGGGACGGGTCAGCTCCTGCCAGTCCTGTTCTTCCAGCGTCACCGGTGCCTTGCAGTGCGGGCACAGGGTACGCACCAGGCGCTGGGCCATGACGCCGAGCACGGTGGCCTTGATCAGGTAGTGCGGCACGCCCAGCTCCAGCAGGCGGGTGACCGCGCTGGGGGCGTCGTTGGTGTGCAGGGTGGACAGCACCAGGTGGCCGGTGAGCGCCGCCTGGATGGCCATCTCGGCGGTTTCCAGGTCGCGGATCTCGCCGACCATGATGATGTCCGGGTCCTGGCGCATCAGGGCGCGTACGCCGCTGGCGAAGGTCAGGTCGATGTTGTGCTGCACCTGCATCTGGTTGAAGGCGCCCTCGATCATCTCGATCGGGTCCTCGATGGTGCAGACGTTCACTTCCTCGGTCGCCAGCTGCTTGAGCGTGGTGTACAGGGTGGTGGTCTTGCCCGAGCCGGTGGGGCCGGTGACCAGGATGATGCCGTTGGGCTGGCGGGTCATGCTTTCCCAGCGGCGCAGGTCATCCGGGGAGAAGCCGAGCTGGTCCGGGCTCTTGAGCAGCACCTCGGGGTCGAAGATACGCATCACCATCTTCTCGCCGAAGGCGGTGGGCAGGGTCGACAGGCGCAGCTCGACTTCGCCGCCGTCCGGGGTCTTGGTCTTGACCCGGCCATCCTGGGGTTTGCGCTTCTCGGCGACGTTCATCCGGCCCAGGGACTTCAGGCGGCTGACCACCGCCATGGTGACCTGCGGCGGGAACTGGTAGACGTTGTGCAGCACGCCGTCGATGCGAAAGCGCACGGTGCCGGCCTCGCGGCGCGGCTCGATATGGATGTCGCTGGCGCGCTGCTGGTAGGCGTACTGGAACAGCCAGTCGACGATATTGACGATGTGCGAGTCGTTGGCGTCCGGCTCCTTGTCGCTGGCGCCGAGGTTGAGCAGCTGCTCGAAGTTGCCGACGCCGCTGATCTTCTGTTCATTGCTACTGGCACCGCTGACCGACTTGGCCAGGCGGTAGAACTCGTTGGTGTAGCGGGTCAGGTCGAGCGGGTTGATCACCACGCGCTTGATCGGGCGCTTGAGTACATGCAGCAGGTTGCTTTCCCAGCTGTGCACGAAGGGCTGGGCGCTGGCGATGGTGACCTCATCCTTGTTCACTGCCACGGCCAGAATCTTGTGGCGCTGGGCGAAGGCGAAGGACATCAGCGGGGTCACCGCGGCAACGTCGATCTTCAGCGGGTCGATACGCAGGTAGGGCTGGCCGCTGTACTCGGCCAGCCACTGGGTCAGGCTTTCCAGGTCGAGTTTCTTGCCAGGGCGCTGCAGGTCATCGAGCTGCTGGCTGGCGAGAAACTCCAGCGGGTGCTGCTGGTTGTTGACCGCGCTGCGGCGGATCGCCAGGCACTGTTCGGCGGTGTCCTGGCCCAGGCGCTGGGCGCTGACCAGTTCGCGCAGGATGTCGTTCAGGTCCAGCCAGCGATCCTGACTGGGCGAGGCGATAGCAGACATGCAGCTTCCTTGATGACCTGTTTCCCGGATGACCCGTGCGCGGCCTTATGGCCGCCGGGTACCTGGCAGTCTATTTGAGCAGCGGCTTCCAGGCTTTGAGCGTCCACACAGTATGCGCCTGGGCACTGCGCTCGACCAACGCCTCGTCGCTCAGGGGCTGCAGGGCCAGTTGCTCCAGCTTGAGCAGCTCGCCATACAGGCGGTCGGTCTCCGGCAGTGGCAGCAGCGGGCGGGCCAGGCGCAGCCAGACCAGCAGGCGCTCGATGCGCGGCAGCTGTTCGCTGAGGTCTTCCGGCTGCTGCTTGTAACGCTCCAGCTTGAGTGCCTTGGCTTCCTCGCCGAACAGGTGCAGCAGCCAGTTGCCCAGCGCGGCCTGGCCCTGGCGATTGCCGCGGTTGTTGCGTTCGACGGTCCAGCCACGGACCAGCAGCCAGCGCGAGCATTGCAGGGAGAACAGGCCCCAGCGGTTGCCCTGCAGTTCGGCGGCAAACAGCGCCGGCGCATTGCGGCGCAGATCGTCGTTGGCGCGGCCGTTCTGCAGGCGCGGGCGCCAGTCTGCCAGCAGCGCATCCAGGGCCGTGCGCAGCTCGTGGGTGCTGGCGCGCGGGGCGGCCTGGCCGAGGCTGGCGAGCAGGGCACGCAGGTCGGTCAGTTGCTGCAGCCATTGCTCCAGCAGTTTCCAGTGCCCATTCCAGCGGTACTGTTCGGCCAGGCGCTGGCTGCTACCCAGCAGGTGCCAGCCGAGTGCGGCAACGGCATCGTCCAGTGACTGCTCCTCGCTCAGCTCCGGCGCCGGCAGGCTCAGGGCGTAGCTGCCGGCGTCGAACAGGCGGTAGCCGCGTTCGGCCTTGCTGATGTCGCAGGGCATCAGCGGCAGGTCGGCGGCCAGCTCGGCGGCCAGCTCCAGCAGGGCTTCCGGCTCGCCCTGGCGCAGTTCCAGCTCCAGCTCGCAGATTTCTTCCTCGCCTTCGCCGGCAATTACCTTGCCAAGGTCGAGGGCTGCCTCGATGACGACCTTGGCCTTGCCACGGCCCCAGGCGATCTCGGCCTTCTCGCGGACAAAGTCGGTGGTGAAGATCGGCTGCAGCTGCTTCTTGTCCAGTTCGGCCAGGCTGGCCGGCCAGCAGTCGTCGGAGAGCAGCTTGAGGTCGAGCTTGGCCTTGCTCAGGTACCAGTCCCACTCGTGGCGCTCGGACAGCCCGGCCACGCTCTGGCCGCGGCTCTTGAGGGTCTGGATGATCTGCTCGCCGTCACGCCGCAGGCGCAGGGCGACCTTGGCCTGGGCCAGGTCGCGGGCCGGGGTGTCGAAGTACTGGTTGAACAGCTCGCAGCGCTCCCAGCCGGACTTGTTGCGCTTTTTCAGCAGCGGATGCTCGCGCAGGGCGGCGAGGGTTTCGCGACTGGCGCGCAGCTTGATTTCGGTTTCTTTCTGCATGGGACAAGTCTCGCGAAAGGGGCAGGCTGGGAGCGACAAGGCCGCCCGAAGGCGGCCTTGTGCAAGCAGGCAGGGGTCGAGCTTAGACGAACAGCTTCACGCCGAGCCAGAACAATGCAGCGGACAGGGCGATGGTCACCGGCAGGGTGAAGACCCAGGCGGTGAGGATGTTGCGCACTGTGCTCAGTTGCAGGCCGCTGCGGTTGGCGACCATGGAGCCGGCCACGCCCGACGACAGCACGTGGGTGGTGGAAACCGGCAGGCTGTAGATGTTGGCCATGCCGATGGCGATCGACGCTGTGATCTGCGCGCTCATGCCCTGGGCGTAGGTCATGCCGGTGCGCCCGATCTTCTCGCCGACGGTCAGCACCACGCGCTTCCAGCCCACCATGGTGCCGATGCCGAGGGCCAGGGCGACGGCGAAGATGACCCAGGTCGGTGCATATTCGGTGGTCGCGGTGAGGTCCTTGCGCAGCTTCTCCAGGTCCGCCACTTCACGCTTGGGCAGTTCCTTGAGTTTGCCGACCTTCTTCGCGGTGTCGTCCAGGCACAGCAGGTAGCGGCGTACCTGGGTGCGCTTTTCCTGGTCCAGCTGGCTGTAGTCGGTGACGCCGGCCAGGGCCTGGTTCAGTGCGGCAATGGTCGGTTCGGTCAGTTTGACATCGCAGCGGAATTTCTTCGGCAGCTCAGTGCGGGTGTTCTTGCCCAGTGCCAGGTAGTCGCTGAGGGTGTCGTTGTTGCGCTCGTAGAACTGGCTGAGGTGCAGCGCGGCATCGCGGGTGCGCTCGATCTGGTAGGTCGTGCTGTTCAGGTCGAGAACGAACTTGGCCGGGGCGATGCCGATCAGCACCAGCATGATCAGGCCGATACCCTTCTGGCCGTCGTTGGAGCCGTGCACGAAGCTCACACCCATGGCCGACAGGACCAGCACCAGACGGTTCCAGAACGGCGGATGCTTCTTGCCGTCGATCTGCATGCGCTGTTCCGGGTTGTGGTGCATCTTCGACTCGCGACGCAGCCACTTCAGGCCCAGCAGGATCAGGGCCGCAACGGTGAAACCGGCCAGCGGCGAGAGCAGCAGGGACAGGGCGATGTCGATTGCCTTCTGCCAGTTCACGCCCTCGGCCAGGGAAATGTCGGTAATCAGCGCGTTGGCCAGGCCGACACCGAGGATCGAGCCGATCAGGGTGTGCGAGCTGGAGGCCGGGATGCCGAAGTACCAGGTGCCCAGGTTCCAGGCAATGGCCGCAGCCAGCAGGGAGAACACCATGACCAGGCCATAGGCCGTGTTCACGTTGATCAACAGCTCCACGGGCAGCAGGTGGACGATGGCATAGGCCACGCCGACACCGCCGAGAATCACACCGAGGAAGTTGAAAATGCCGGAGAAGATCACCGCAAGGTGTGCCGGCATGGCTTTGGTGTAGATCACCGTGGCCACCGCGTTGGCGGTGTCATGGAAACCGTTGATGAATTCGAAGGTCAGGACGAAGGCCAGTGCAAGCACGAGGCTCACGACGACCCAGGTATCAAGTCCGCTGAAGATATCAAACATGACGGTTTTGCGACCGGTAACAATTCGGGGCGCGGATTATGCCAGAAACCCGCAGGGGGTGCTCGGTCATCCGACGAGCCTGCCGGCGGCCTGTGGTCGCAGTCCGGCCCGCGCTTCTTTTAAGCGGGCGTGGCTTCTATGATGAACGCCAGACTGCCGGAGAGTCCCGATGCCCCTTCCTTCCCTGCAAGAACAACTGGCCGCGCTGATTGCCGCGCCCTCGGTGAGCTGTACCCAGCCAGTGCTGGATCAGTCCAATCGCGCGGTGGTCGAGCAGCTGGCCGGCTGGCTGAGCGAGCTGGGTTTCACCTGCGAGCTGCAGGAAGTGCAGCCGGGCAAGTTCAACCTGCTCGCCAGCCGCGGGCAGGGCAGCGGTGGCCTGGTGCTGGCCGGGCATACCGACACCGTGCCGTACAACGACAGCCTGTGGCAGAGCGACCCGCTGCGCCTCACTGAGCGTGACGGGCGCTTCTATGGCCTGGGCGTGTGCGACATGAAGGGCTTCTTTCCGCTGGTGATCGAGGCGCTGCAGGGTGGTTTGCTCGACCAGCCTTGGCGGCAGCCGCTGCTGATTCTCGCCACCTGCGATGAGGAAAGCTCGATGTCAGGTGCCCGCGCTCTGGCGGACAGCAAGCGCAGCATTGGCCGCGCGGCGGTGATCGGCGAGCCGACGGGCCTCAAGCCGATCCGCCTGCACAAGGGCGTGATGATGGAGCGCATCGATATCCTCGGGCAGAGCGGCCATTCCTCCAATCCGCAGCTCGGCCGCAGTGCGCTGGAGGCGATGCACGAGGTGATGGGCGAGCTGCAGGGCCTGCGCCGGCAATGGCAGGACGAGTTCCGCAACGCCCAGTTCAGCGTGCCGCAGCCGACGCTGAATTTCGGCTGCATCCATGGTGGCGACAATCCCAACCGCATCTGCGGCCGGTGCAGCCTGGAGTTCGACCTGCGTCCGTTGCCGGGGATGGACCCCGAGTGGCTGCGCGCGGCGATCCGCGAGAAGCTGACGCCTTTGGCCGAGCGGCATCGCGTGCAGATCGATTACGGGCCGATCTTTCCGGGTGTGCCGCCGTTCGAGCAGGCGGCGGACAGCGAACTGGTGCGGCTGGCCGAGCGCCTTACCGGCTTTGCGGCCGAAGCGGTGGCCTTTGGCACCGAAGCGCCGTATCTTCAGCAGCTTGGCTGCGAAACCCTGATTCTGGGGCCGGGCGACATCGATTGCGCCCACCAGCCGGACGAATACCTCGACCTGGCGCGCATTGCTCCGACCGTGCAGTTGTTGCGCCAGCTGATCCGCCATTACTGCCTGTGACCACTGACAACTGGAGCCTGCGCCTGATGCTGCTGCGACGATCCTGACCGCGCCCTGCGCCCTTGCCGAGCAAGGCGCGCCCACTGCTTGCCCGTTCACTTCGCACAGGTTTTTGCCGCATGCACGAGTACGTCAACTGGCTCCGCCACGCCACGCCCTACATCAATTCCCACCGCGACTGCACCTTCGTCATCATGCTGCCGGGCGAGGCCATCGAAGATGGCAACTTCGGCAACATCGTTCACGACCTCGTGCTGCTGCACAGCCTGGGCGTGCGCCTGGTGCTGGTGCATGGCTCGCGTCCGCAGATCGAGACGCGTCTGAACGATCGCGGCATTCGCGCGCACTTTCACCGCACCCTGCGCATCACCGACGGGCCGACCCTGGATTGCGTGATCGATGCCGGCGGCCAGCTGCGCATCGCCATCGAAGCGCGCCTGTCGATGGACATGGCGGCTTCGCCGATGCAGGGATCGCGGTTGCGCGTGGCCAGCGGCAACTTCATCACCGCGCGGCCGGTCGGCGTGGTCGATGGCGTCGACTACCACCACACCGGCGAGGTGCGCCGCATCGACCGGCGTGGCATCAACCGCCTGCTCGATGAGCGCAGCATCGTGCTGCTGTCGCCGCTGGGCTATTCGCCCACCGGTGAAATCTTCAACCTCGCCTGCGAGGATGTCGCCACCCGCGCCGCCATCGATCTGGGTGCCGACAAGCTGGTGCTGTTCGGCGCCGAGCAGGGCTTGCTCGACGAACAGGGCAAGCTGATCCGCGAGATGCGGCCACAGCAGGTGCCGGCCCACCTGGCAAGGCTGGGCACGAGCTATCAGGCCGAGCTGCTGGATGCGGCCGCCCAGGCCTGTCGCGGTGGGGTCAAACGCAGCCACCTGGTCAGCTATCAGGAGAACGGCTCGTTGCTCACCGAGCTGTTCACCCGCGACGGCGGCGGCACCCTGGTCGATCAGGAGCAGTTCGAGCAGCTGCGCGAGGCGACCATCGAGGACGTCGGCGGCCTGATCGATCTGATCACCCCGCTGGAGGAGCAGGGCATTCTGGTGCGCCGTTCGCGCGAGGTGCTGGAGCGGGAGATCGAGCAGTTCAGCATCGTCGAGCGTGACGGCCTGATCATCGCCTGTGCCGCGCTGTACCCGATTGCCGACTCGCAGACCGGTGAGCTGGCCTGTCTGGCGGTCAGCGGTGATTACCGTCATGGCGGTCGTGGTGACGAGCTGCTCGAACGCATCGAGTCCCGCGCCCGGGCGCTGGGGCTGAAGACCCTGATCGTGCTCACCACCCGCACCGCGCACTGGTTCCAGGAGCGCGGCTTCGAGCCGAGCAGCGTCGAGCGCCTGCCGGCGGCACGGGCCTCGCTGTACAACTACCAGCGCAACTCGAAGATCTTCGAAAAGGCCCTGTAGGCCGGAAGGAATGAAAAAGGGCCGCGATTGCGGCCCTTTTTCATGGAGTTGGGTAAGCGCTGCTCAGGCGCTGCGGCGCTGGTGCAGGGCGCTCTGTTCGAGGCCGTCATCCCAGCCCGCTTCCCAGGCGGCGGCGAGCACGTCCGGCAGGGCGGGTTGAGTCGACTGGCTGCCGGTGAGGCCGGCCATATAGCCCTGCTGGTAGGCCTTGTTCAGGCTTTCCAGGCTCCAGTCGCGGTCTTGGTGGGTGTCGGCGGCCGTCATGGCGGGATACCGTCCAGGTTGATGCTGGAAGGTTAATCCCTGTTTGGCGTGGCGGCATGCCGGTCGTCCGCGGCGAACGGTCGAGTTGGCGGATTTGTGACGCAGCCCGCGCTTGCTCGACAAGCGCGGGTAAGGCTTTGAATTTATTGGCGCCAATCAGTTGGCGATATGCGTGATGCTGGCCTGGTAGGCGGCGACGAAACTGTCGAAATCGCCCTGCTCCTGCTGTTCCAGCTCGGCCTGTTCGGCCAGTGACTGGCGGGCCATGTCGCTGAACAGGCGTTGCTGCTCGGCGTCCAGCGGGGCGTTGCGCAGCTGGCCGGTGTGCGCCTGGCTCTGGCGCAGGGCGAAGGTGCGGAAGCTTTCGCCAGTACGTTGCAGCTCCGCCAGTACGCGTGCCGACGGCGTCAGTTGCGGGTCATCGACCTTGGCCTGTTGCAGGCTCAGCGCCTGCTGGTAGGCCTGGCTGCCGTGGGCGCGGTCGAGCAGCTCGGCAATCGGTTTGAAGGCGGCGAGCAGCTCCGTGGCCCACTGGCGCAGTTCCACCGCCTGGCCGTTGCGCTGCAGCTGCAGGCCGGGGCGACGCCCTTCCTTGACTGTCGCGAGGAAGTTCTCGGTGCAGCTGCAGCACTCGCCGCCGGCCAGCTTGGGGCTGTCCTGCAGGGCGCAGAAGAGGATGAAGGCGTCGAGGAAACGCGCCTGATCCAGGTCGATGCCCAGCGGCAGGTAGGGGTTGATGTCCAGGCAGCGTACTTCCACGTACTGCACGCCACGGGCCATCAGCGCCTGGATCGGCCGTTCGCCCGAGTAGGTCACGCGCTTGGGGCGAATGCTCGAGTAGTACTCGTTCTCGATCTGGATGATGTTGGTGTTGAGTTGCTGCCATTCCCCGGCGGCGTTCTTGACGCCCATCTCGGCGTAGGCCGGGTAGGGCGTGGCCACGGCCGCGCGCAGGCTGTCGGTGTAGCTGGCCAGATCGTTGTAGCAGGGGGTGAGGCCCGACTGGGCGCTGCTCTGGTAGCCCAGATCGCTCATGCGCAGGCTGGTGGCCCAGGGCAGGTACAGGGTGTCGGCATCCAGTTGCTGCAGCTGGTGCGGCCGGCTGCGCAGGAAGCTGGCATCCAGTGCCGGCGAGGCGCCGAACAGGTACATCAGCAGCCAGCTGTAGCGGCGGAAGTTGCGGATCAGGGCGATATAGCTGGCCGACTGGAAGTCGCGCCCGCTCTGGCTATCGCCGTCCAGTTGCTGCAGCAGCGGCCACAGGCCCTCGGCCAGGCTGAAGTTGTAATGGATGCCGGCGATGCACTGCATGGTCTTGCCGTAGCGCAGGGCCAGGCCCTGACGGTAGACGTACTTGAGGCGGCCGATATTGGAGCTGCCGTAGCGGGCAATCGGGATGTCCGCTTCCTCCGGCAGTAGGCCGGGCATCGAAGGGCTCCACAGGTATTCGCCCTGCAGCTGACTGCAGGCGAAGCGGTGGATGCGCTCGAGATCGCTGAGGGTGTCCTCGACCCGCGGCTCGGCCGGGGTGATGAACTCCAGCAGGGCTTCGGAGTAGTCGGTGGTGATCTGCGGGTGGGTCAGTGCCGAGCCGAGTGCGCGCGGGTGTTCGCTCTGCGCCAGCTGGCCATGGGCGTCGACGCGCAGGGTTTCGCGCTCGATGCCGTGCAGGCACTGGGTCAGCAGCGGCAGGTTGGCCGGCTCGCCGAGCAGTGCCAGGCGGCGGGAAAGCAGATCGCTCACGGTGAAGTCCTTAACCCGGTTGGCCGACCAATATGGGGGCGTGGTGGTGGCGCTACAAGGGGCATGCGTTGAGTGGATGTATCAGTATCGCCAAGTCTGACGATTCTGCCCGCCGCCGGTTACAGGCGGGCGAAGGTCGCCAGGGTTTTCAGTATCAGCTTGTCGCCCTGGCGAATCTCGGCCTCCAGCACCAGGGTGCGGCGGCCGCTGTGGAGGATATGGGCGTGGCAGTCGACCTCGCCGTCGTCCACCGCGCGGATGAAGTTGAGCTTGGCTTCCACCGTCACGCAGGGTTCATCGGCGCCGAAACGTTCGAAGCAGGCCAGGCCCATGGCGGTATCCGCCAGGGCCATCAGTGCGCCGCCATGCAGCTTGCCGGAGAGGTTGCGCAGCTCGGCGCGTACCGGCATGCGCAGGTGCACCTGACCGTCCTCGGCGCGCACCAGGCTGATGCCCAGGTGCTGGCTGAAGGCGCTGCCGACGAACCCCTCGGGCAGGCTCATTTCTTCAGTTGCTTGGCGTTGGCGAACAGCGCGGCCATGCCGGCATTCGCTGGTGCCGGCTTGTCCTGCGCCGAGTGGCGCTCGGTGCGCGGCGTGTTGCCACGACTCTGTCCGCTGTTGCCAGGGCGCGCGCCGCGCGGGCCTTCGACTTTCTCGCCGGGGGTGTCGCTCATGCGCATGGACAGGCCGACGCGGGCGCGCGGGATGTCCACTTCCATGACCTTGACCTTGACGATGTCGCCGGCCTTGACCACCTCGTAGGGGTCTTTGACGAACTTCTCGGACAGCGCCGAGATGTGCACCAGACCGTCCTGATGCACGCCGATATCGACGAAGGCGCCGAAGTTGGTGACGTTGGTCACCACGCCTTCGAGCACCATGCCCGGCTTGAGGTCCTTGAGGCTTTCCACGCCGTCCTGGAATTCGGCGGTCTTGAACTCCGGACGCGGGTCGCGGCCAGGTTTGTCGAGTTCCTTGAGGATGTCGGTGACGGTCGGCAGACCGAAGGTCTCATCGGTGAACTGCTTGGGATCAAGGCGCTTGAGGAAGCCCGAATCGCCGATCAGCGAACGGATGTCGCGGCCTGTGTTCTGGGCGATGCGCTGCACCAGCGGGTAGGTTTCCGGGTGCACCGCCGAGGCATCCAGCGGGTTGTCGCCGTTCATCACGCGCAGGAAGCCGGCGGCCTGCTCGAAGGTCTTGTCGCCCAGGCGCGGCACCTTGAGCAGCTCGGCGCGGCTCTTGAAGGCGCCGTTGGCATCGCGGAACGCAACGATGTTCTGCGCCAGGGTCGCATTGAGGCCGGAAATGCGCGCCAGCAGGGCGGCCGAGGCGGTGTTCACATCGACGCCGACGGCGTTCACGCAGTCTTCCACCACCGCATCCAGCGAGCGGGCGAGTTTCAGCTGGGACACGTCATGCTGGTACTGGCCGACACCGATGGATTTCGGGTCGATCTTCACCAGCTCGGCCAGCGGGTCCTGTAGACGGCGGGCGATGGACACGGCGCCGCGCAGGGAAACGTCCAGCTCGGGGAATTCCTTGGCGGCCAGTTCCGAGGCCGAATACACCGAGGCGCCGGCCTCGCTGACCATGATCTTGGTCATCTTCAGCTGCGGGCAGAGCTTGATCAGGTCGATGGCCAGCTTGTCGGTCTCGCGGCTGGCGGTGCCGTTGCCGATGGCGATCAGGTCGACGCTGTGCTTGGCGCAGAGCTTGGCCAGCACGGCGAGGGTGCCGTTCCAGTCGTTCTTCGGCGCGTGCGGGTAGACGGTGGCGGTGTCCAGCAGCTTGCCGGTGGCATCGACCACGGCCACCTTGCAGCCGGTGCGCAGGCCCGGGTCGAGGCCGAGGGTGGCGCGCGGGCCGGCCGGCGCGGCCAGCAGCAGGTCATGCAGGTTGCGGGCGAAGACGTTGATCGCCTCGGTTTCGGCGTTCTCGCGCAGCTCGCCGAGCAGGTCGGTTTCCAGGTGGGTGTAGAGCTTGACCTTCCAGGTCCAGCGCACCACTTCGCTCAGCCACTTGTCGGCGGCCCGGCCCTGTTGCTGGATGCCGAAGCGCTCGGCGATCATCAGTTCGCACGGATGGCTGGTGCCCGGCAGCTCCTCGCCCACCTTCAGCGCCACGCTGAGGATGCCCTCGTTGCGCCCACGGAAGATGGCCAGCGCACGGTGTGAGGGCGTGTTGCGCAGCACTTCGTCGTGCTCGAAGTAGTCGCTGAACTTGGCGCCTTCGACTTCCTTGCCCGGAACCAGGCGGGCGCTGAGGGTGGCTTCCTGCTTGAGGAAACCGCGCAGTTTTTCCAGCAGGCTGGCGTCTTCGGCGAAGCGCTCCATGAGGATGTACTTGGCGCCTTCGAGCACGGCCTTGGTGTCGGCAAAGCCTTTATCGGCATCGATAAAGCGTGCGGCCTCGCTTTCCGGGTTCAGTTCGGGGTTGCCGAACAGGGCATCGGCCAGCTCGCCAAGGCCGGCTTCCAGGGCGATCTGGCCCTTGGTGCGGCGCTTCTGCTTATAGGGCAGGTAAAGGTCTTCCAGGCGGGTCTTGGTATCGGCTTCGAGAATGTCGCGCTTGAGTTCGCCGGTCAGCTTGCCCTGTTCCTCGATGCTGGCGAGGATGGCCGCGCGGCGCTCGTCCAGCTCGCGCAGGTAGCGCAGGCGCTCTTCCAGGGTGCGCAGCTGGGTGTCGTCGAGGCTGCCGGTCACTTCCTTCCGGTAACGGGCGATAAAGGGCACGGTCGAGCCCTCGTCGAGCAGGGCCACGGCGGCGGCGACCTGTTGTGGCAGCACGCGGCTGGCGGAAACGGCGGAGAGCTCTTCGGCGATACGGACGTTGATGCTGTTCATGGGTCTACCTGAGGCGCAGGGCGTGCCTGCCTGACTAAGCGGCGCATTATAAACACCGCCCGCAGGCTGGCTGGGAAGCTGGCAGGGGAAAAATCTGCTAACAATGCCTGCCACGGCGCGGCCCGGCGCTGAGTCATAATGGCCGCACGAAAACTTGGAGGTTCCATGGCCCCGCATACCCAGCCTGAAGGCGAAAAGATTCTCGTAGTGGACGACGACGCCCGCCTGCGTCGCCTGCTGGAACGTTTCCTCGAGGAGCAGGGCTACCGCGTGCGCGCGGTGGAAAACGTCGAGCAGATGGACCGTCTGCTGGCCCGTGAACTGTTCAATCTGGTGGTGCTCGACCTGATGCTGCCGGGTGAAGACGGCATGTCCGCCTGCCATCGTTTGCGCGAATCGGGCAACCAGATCCCGATCATCATGCTCACCGCCAAGGGCGACGAAGGCAGCCGCATCCAGGGGCTGGAGCAGGGCGCCGACGATTACCTGGCCAAGCCGTTCAACCCGCGCGAGCTGCTGGCGCGGATCAAGGCCGTGCTGCGTCGTCAGGCGCCGGTGGTGCCGGGCGCGCCGGGCAGCGAGGACGAGGTGGTGACCTTCGGCGAGTACGAGTTGTCGCTGGCGACCCGCGAGCTGAAGAAGGGCGATGAGGTCAACATGCTCACCACCGGTGAGTTCGCCGTGCTCAAGGCGCTGGTGCAACACGCCCGCGAACCGCTGACCCGCGACAAGCTGATGAGCCTGGCCCGTGGTCGTGAGTGGGACGCGCTGGAGCGTTCCATCGACGTGCAGATTTCCCGTCTGCGGCGGATGATCGAGCCCGATCCGTCCAAGCCGCGCTATATCCAGACCGTGTGGGGCGTGGGTTACGTGTTCGTGCCGGACGGCAACAAATGATCCGGACGCGTGGCTGAATGAAAACCCCGGTCTGGTTCCCGCAAAGCTTCTTCGCCCGCACTCTGTGGCTAGTGCTGATCGTCGTCTTGTTTTCCAAGGCGCTCACACTCGTTTATCTGATGATGAACGAGGACGTGCTGGTCGATCGTCAGTACAGCCATGGCGCGGCGCTGACCCTGCGTGCCTACTGGGCCGCCGACGAGCATGCGCGCGAGGAAATCGGCAAGGTCGCCGGTCTGGTGCGGGTAGCCCCGGCCGATGTGCCGGCCGGTGAGCAGCACTGGCCGTACACGGAGATTTTCGAGCGGCAGATGCAGGCCGAGCTGGGCGAGGGCACCGAGGTGCGGGTGCGCGTGCACAGTGGCCCGGCGCTCTGGGTGCACGCGCCGGCCCTCGGCGCCGACTGGCTGAAGGTGCCGCTGTATCCGCACCCCCTGCGCGGTCAGCGCATCTGGAGCGTGCTCGGCTGGTTCATCGGCATCGGCCTGCTGTCGACGGCGGCGGCCTGGATCTTCGTGCGCCAGCTCAATGCGCCGCTCAAGCGTCTGGTTTTCGCTACCCGTCAGCTGGGTCAGGGGCGCAGCGTGCGTCTGCCGGTTACCGATACGCCCAGCGAAATGACCGAGGTGTACCGCTCCTTCAACCAGATGGCCGAGGGTCTGGAGCAGGCGGCGCGTGAGCGCGAGCTGATGCTCGCCGGGGTGTCCCATGACCTGCGCACGCCGCTGACCCGCCTGCGCCTGTCGCTGGAGCTGATGAGCAGTGATGCCGAGCTGACGGACGACATGGTTCGTGATATCGAGGACATGGACGCTATCCTCGATCAGTTTCTCGCCTTCATCCGCGATGGCAGCGACGAACCGGCCGAGCAGATCGACCTGCTGGCGCTGATCCACGAAGTGGTGGCGCCCTACAACCAGAAGCAGGAGCAGGTGCGCCTGTGTCTGGAGGAGCTGCCGCTGATTGCCCTGCGCCGGGTATCGATGAAACGCCTGCTCACCAACCTGATCGAGAACGCCCTGCGCTATGCCGGCAATGCCGTGGAAGTGGCCGCCTCGCTGGCCGGCGACTGTTCGGCGCCCTACGTGGTCATCAGCGTGCTGGACCGCGGTCCCGGCATCGCGGCAGAAGAAATGGGCGAGATCTTCAACCCGTTCATCCGTGGCGACCGTGCCCGGGGTGGCAAGGGCACCGGTCTCGGTCTGGCCATCGTCAAGCGTATCGCCTCCCTGCATGGCGGCAGCGTCGAGTTGCGCAACCGCGCCGGTGGCGGCATGGAGGCGCGGGTGTGTCTGCCGCTGGGCCTGCTGCTGCCGCGCGACGCGGCCTGACAGGCTGTTGAAAAACTACCTGCGTTGCCATCGCAGTGTTAAAAACAGGCTCAGAATGCTCATTTA
>ERZ1645187.749-NODE-749-length-31773-cov-6.932846_pt1 | contig 31773 bp, 26 predicted proteins | sample MGYA00575352_ERZ1645187 | MGnify/ENA primary metagenome ERZ1645187 (study PRJEB40837, sample SAMN11349314) | freshwater sediment metagenome | isolation source: river sediment | host: Sediment | place: India: Wazaribad , New Delhi | collected 2017-02-21 ... | reverse complement strand
GCGTCCAACCCTTCACCTCTCCCGCATGCGGGAGAGGACGGCGCGGCACGCGCCAAGTGAGGGCCGATCCATCCCCCCCGTCGTTTCCGCACCCTGCCCTGACGCTTGCCGCCACGCTGCCTCCGGCCAATCCCGTAAACCCAAGGTGACAAATTCTCACCCTCATTGTGACCAAGAGGCATCCATGACCGATCAACAACCCGCATCCTCCGGCCGCCGCGCCCGTGGCGGTGCCGATGCCCGCCGCGCTGCCCGCACCTCGACAGCGGTGAAGCAGGCCGGATTCATCCGCCGCACCATCAAGCCCTATGAACCCTTCAGCGACGACCAGCTGGAGATGATCGAGCGCAATGCCGAGACCGTGCTTCAGGAAACCGGAATCGACTTCTACGAAGACGAAGAAGCGGTGCGCATGTGGAAGGACGCAGGCGCTGACGTAAAGGCCAATGCCACCGACCCCAAGCGCTTCCGCGTTCGTTTCCCGCGCGGCCTGGTGCGCTCGCTGATCAAGACGGCGCCGCGCGAATATGTGCAGCACGCGCGCAACCCTGCGAACAGCGTCACCATCGGTGGCAACAACACGGTGTTCGCGCCCGTCTACGGCCCTCCCTTCATCCGCAACATGGACGAAGGCCGCCGCTATGCGACGATCGAGGATTTCCGCAACATCGCCAAGCTCGTCTACATGCTGCCAAGCCTGCATCACGCGGGCGGCACGTTGTGCGAGCCGGTGGACATTCCGGTGGCCAAGCGCCACCTCGACATGATCTACACGCACATCAAGTACAGCGACAAACCCTTCATGGCCTCCGTCACGGCGGGCGAACGCTCGGCTGATTCAGTTGCCATGGCCGAGATGGTCTTCGGCAAGGAATTCGTGGACCAGAACTGCGTGATGACCTCTCTCATCAATGCCAATTCTCCCATGGTGTGGGACGGCGTGATGTTGGGTGCGCTCAAGGTGCTGGCACGGGCCAACCAGGCCTGCGTGATCTCGCCCTTCATCGTGGCCGGTGCCATGTCGCCGGTGACAACCGTCGGCACACTCACGCAGATTCTCGCGGAAGCCTCGGTGGGCATTGCCTTCACGCAGTTGTGCCGTCCGGGTGCGCCTGTGGTATTCGGCACCTTCGCGGCGTCGATGTCGATGCAGTCCGGTGCTCCCACCTTCGGTTCGCCGGAACCTGCCCTCGTCACGCTCGGTGCGGCGCAACTGGCCCGGCGCATGGGTGTTCCCTTCCGTTCCGGCGGTGGCCTCTGCGGCTCCAAGGTGCCGGATGCTCAGGCGGCCTATGAAAGCGCCAACACGCTGTGGCCCACCCTGCTCGCGGGCGTCAACTTCTGCCTGCACGCCGCGGGCTGGCTGGAAGGCGGCCTTGCCTCCAGCTACGAAAAGCTGATCATGGATGCCGACCAGCTCACCATGTTCCAGAAGTTCGCCGAGGGTGCGGATTTCTCCGAGAATGGCCAGGCCATGGATGCCATCCGCGAAGTGGGCCCCGGCTCGCACTATCTCGGCTGTTCGCATACGCAGGCCAATTTCGAGACGGCCTTCTGGCGCTCCGGCCTTGCCGACAACAACTCCTTCGAACAGTGGCGCGATGACGGCGAGAAAGACATCGTCGTGCGTGCCAACGCCACCTGGAAGAAGATGCTGCGCGACTACGAAGCGCCAGCCCTCGATCCCGGCATCGACGAGGCGCTTCAGGCCTTCATGGCCAAACGCAAAGAGGTGTTGCCTGATACGGTGAGCTAAACTTCCTCGATGGGCAGAAGCGGCTTCGGTTGCTTCGCCCGCGAGTCGGCCCAAGTGTAGTAACTCACGCCCGCCAGCACGAGACCTGAGCCGATGGCATCGGCCAAGGTGAAGGGCTCGCCCAGCACATGGACGGCGAGTGCTATGGTCACGACCGGCGAAAGCGTCGAGATCATCGCCACGGCCTGTGCGGAAATGTGGGACAGCGCGCCATTGATGCAGAAGATCGGCAGGACGGTCGCAAAAATCGCGCAGCCCAGCGCCTGCCACAGGAATGGTGTCGAGGCCGCGAAAGATGCCTCGGTCAGACCCTGCAAGAGGATGCAGGCAATGCCGCCCGCGATCATGGAAATCGACGTGAACATGATCGGGCCCACGAGACTGATGAGATTCTTGGCCATGAGCTGATTGATGGCAAAGGTGATGGCGCAGGCGAGCACGAAGCCTGCCCCGATGACGGTGGTCCAGCCACCCGCCGGGACATCAATGCCGACGACAATCGCGAGCCCCACATAGGTGATGATGCAGGCCATGATGCCGTAGCGGGTGATGGGCTGGCGAAACCACAGCGCCCCGATGAACATGATGAACAGCGGATAGGTGAACAGCACCAGCCGCTCCAGTTGCGCGGAGATGTACTCAAGGCCCTTGAAATCGAAATAGGAGGACAGGCCGTAGCCGACGAAGCCGGTGAGCGCCGACATCCAGACAGCACGATGCGACGGCAGCGGGGACCCTTCGTGCTTGAGCCGCAGGACCATCCAGAGGCCGGCAGCGAGGAAAAACGGCATGGAGAAGATCATGCGCCAGGCCAGCATCAGCGTGGCATTCACCTCCTCGCGGAAGGCCAGCTTGATGAAGATCGCCTTGGTGGAAAACAGGGTCGCCCCCGCCACCGTCAGTCCGTAACCCAAAAGCCTGTGATTTGCCGTCATGCTCTTCGCATACACGCGGCGATCCGGAATGTCGTGCCATGCCATCCAATCAAAGAGGAGGTCCCCCCATGAACAGGAGGCATGGCTCATGGATCAGCGGCGCGTCAGTCCGCCGAGGATGCCGCGCACCAGGGCATTGCCGATGGAGCGCGCCACGGTGGTGCCGAGCTGTCGGCCGACGGAGCCCGCGACATTTTTCACAAAGCGGTCGGTGGAGGATTCACGCGGGCGGGCGGTGCGTTCGGCGCGCTCGGCCTTCGCGGCGGTCTTGGCGGCCTTGGCTTCCTCCTGCGCCGCCGTGCGCTCCTTGGCCTTCACCGAGAGCTTCTCATAGGCTGACTCACGGTCCACCATCTCCTCATACTGGCCATAGACAGGCGATGCCTTGATCAGTTTCCTGCGCTCGTCCGGGGTGATCGGCCCCAGCCTCGAAGACGGAGGGCGGATCAGCGTGCGCTCCACCATTGTGGGCACACCCTTGAGATCGAGCACTGAAACCAGCGCCTCGCCCTTGCCGAGTTCGGTGATCGCGGCTTCGGTCTTGAACTTGGGATTGGGACGGAAGGTTGAGGCCGCCACCGACACGGCCTTCTGTTCACGCGGCGTATAGGCGCGCAGCGCATGCTGCACACGGTTGCCCATCTGCGCCAGAACGGACTCAGGAATGTCCATGGGGTTCTGCGTGACGAAGTAGATGCCGATACCCTTGGAGCGGATCAGCTTCACCGTCTGCTCGATTTTCTGCAGCAGTCCGGGAGGCGCGTCGGCAAACAGAAGATGGGCCTCGTCAAAGAAGAACACCATCTTCGGCTTGTCCGGGTCGCCCACCTCGGGCATTTCCTCAAACAGCTCCGACATCAGCCAGAGCAGGAAGGTGGCGTAGAGCTGGGGCGAGTTGATCAGCTTGTCGGCAGCCAGAACGTTCATGTAGCCGCGGCCGTCGCGGGTGGTGCGCATCAGGTCCTTGATGTCGAGGGCCGGCTCGCCGAAGAACTTGTCGCCGCCCTGCTCGTCGATCACCACGAGGCGGCGCTGGATGGCACCGATGGTCTGGTCGTTGATATTGCCGTAGTCGGTGGTGATTTCCTTGCCGCGCTCGGCCAGATCCTTGAGCAGGGCGCGCAAGTCCTTCAGGTCGAGAATGGCAAGGCCTTCCTCGTCAGCAATCTTGAAGGCAATGTTGAGAGCGCCCTCCTGCGCCTCAGTGAGCCCCATCAGGCGCGAGAGCATGAGTGGACCCATTTCCGAAACCGTGGTGCGGATCGGATGGCCGGATTCGCCGAAAAGATCCCAGAAGATGGTGGGCGTTTCCTCGAAGCCGTAGTCATCGAAGCCGATTTTCTTGGCACGCTCGAGCAGGAAATCCTTGGGCTCGCCCTTCATGCAGATGCCGGAAAGGTCGCCCTTCACGTCGGCCGCAAAAACGGGAACGCCAGCCGCGCAGAAGCCTTCCGCCATGATCTGCAGGGTCACGGTCTTGCCCGTGCCGGTCGCCCCGGTGACGAGGCCATGGCGATTGGCCAACGGCAGGAACAGCTCCTCGCGCTTGTCGCTCTTGCCCAGGAAAATGGAATTGTCGGCCATGGCCCGATGCACCCTTGTGTTGAGTCTTGTGGTGGCGCCTATCTGCGCCAATTCGCCTGCCAAGGCAATTGCCGCGTCCGGGTGTTGACCCTTGTCAATGTATGCATTCAACTGCCACGCTAGACGGTGGCGTCAGGCGGCGGAAAGGAATTCCATGGCATCGGCTGCGGTGGCCCTTGACCGGGCACCGGTCTTGCGGACCGAAAAACTCTCCAAGACATACCGGACTGGCACTGTCGAGGTCCGCGCCCTCGTTGATGTTGACTTCGCCGCAATGCCGGGCGAGTTCGTGGTCATTCTGGGACCGTCAGGCTCCGGAAAATCGACCTTCCTCAATCTGGTCGGCGGCCTCGATCAGGCCAGCAGCGGCAAGGCCTGGTTTCAGGAGCACGAACTGACGGCCCTGGCGGAGCGGGGCCTCACCCGGTATCGCCGCGACCATGTCGGATTCATTTTCCAGTTCTACAATCTGGTGCCAAGCCTGACGGCCATGGAAAACGTGCAGCTTGTCACCGATATCGCGCGCAACCCCATGCCTGCGGCGGATGCGCTTGCCATGGTCGGCCTCAGCGACAGGATGAAGCATTTCCCCGCCGAACTTTCGGGCGGTGAGCAGCAGCGGGTCGCCATCGCCAGAGCCATTGCCAAACGTCCGGAACTGCTGCTGTGTGACGAACCGACTGGCGCGCTCGACAGCAAGACGGGCGTGATGGTGCTGGAGGCGCTGGCAACCGTCAATGCCGAACTTGGCGCCACGACTCTGGTCATCACGCACAATGCGGCGATCCGGGAGATTGCCGACCGTGTGGTTCATTTCGGCAACGGACGCATCGTGCGGGAAGAGCGCAATGCCGTGCGCAAACCCGTGTCATCGGTTTCATGGTGAACGATGCGCGCCCTTGACCGCAAACTTCTCCGTGATCTTCGCCGCCTCTGGGCACAGGTGCTTGCCATTGCACTGGTCATGGCGGCGGGTGCTGCCACGCTGATCCTCGGCATTGGAGCATATGACTCCCTGTTCCAGACCCGCGAGCGCTACTACATCGACAACCGCTTCGCCGACATTTTCGCCAACGTGACCCGCGCGCCCCTGCACATCGCCCGTGACATTGCGGCGATTGACGGCGTGCGCACGGTGGAAACGCGGATCGTGAAGCTGGCCCTTGCGGATGTGCGCGGCATGGCTGAACCCGGTTCCGTGCAGATCGTTTCGCTGTCGGAAACCGGCGAACAGAAACTCAACGCCCTGTCCCTCGTGAATGGCCGCCTGCCTTCGTCCGGAACCAGCCTTGAGGCGGTTGCCAACGCCGACTTTGCAAAGGCGCACAAGCTCGTACCGGGCGACAAGATCACCGTTCTGCTCAATGGCAGGAAAACGGTCATCAGGGTGACCGGAACCGCCCTGTCGCCAGAGTTCATCTACGTGCTCGGTCCCGGCGACCTGATGCCAGACCCGCGCCGCTTTGGCGTGCTGTGGATGCGCGTTGATGCGCTGGCCGCCGCCTACGGGCTCGAAGGTGCATTCTCGGAAATTTCCGTGAAACTGGATGCAGGCATGCCGCAGGAGCCGGTGATCAGCGAAATCGACAAGCGGTTGCGGCGCTTTGGCGGGACGGGTGCCCATGGGCGCAAGGACCAGGTGTCACATGCCTTCCTTGATGCCGAACTGGAACAGCTCCGGGCGATGAGCCGCGTTTTGCCTCCGATCTTTCTGGTCGTCTCGGCCTTCCTCGTGAACATGACGCTGTTGCGCATGATCACACTGGAACGGGAACAGATCGGCCTGCTCAAGGCCACAGGCTACTCATCCCGGAGCATCGCCTGGCACTACATCAAGTTTGCGCTGGTTGTCGCTGCCGCAGGCGTCATCATCGGCGCCATTGCGGGCACCTGGCTCGGGCATGGCATGGCGCAGCTCTATGCCCGTTTCTTCAGTTTTCCCTATCTGGTCTTCAGCCGCGACCCGTCGATCTATGCCATTGCGGCCATCATCACACTCGCTGCGGCCGCAGTCGGCGCTTTGCGCGCTGTGTCCAGCGTGGTCTTCTTGCCGCCTGCCGTAGCCATGTCCCCACCAGCCCCTGCCCGCTACCGCCAGTGGCTTCCGGTCGATTGGCGCATGCCGCGCATCATGGACACACGGGCCATTCTGGTGAGCCGCCACCTGCTGCACTGGCCCTGGCGGCTGGCCAGTGGTGTTGCGGGAATGGCTCTGGCCTGCGCCATTCTGGTGGGCTCCCTGTGGTCCATGGGGTCATTGGAAAAGGTCATCGACATCACCTTCTACAAGTCCGATCGTCAGGACGCCTCAATCCAGTTCACCACAAAGCGGCCCATTTCCGCACTGCATGATCTCCGGGGATTTCCCGGAATCCTGCGGGCCGAGCCCTATCGGGCCGTTCCGGTGCGCCTGCGCAACGGCACCGCTGAACGGCGGGTTGCCCTGATGGGCCGCCCCGCAGACGCAGACCTGTCGCGGTTGCTCGACACAGGCCTGAACAAGGTCGCCCTGCCGACACACGGGCTGGTGCTCTCAGATGCCTTGGCCAGCATACTCGGGGTGCGCGTAGGCGAGTCCGTACAGGTTGAATTCATCGAGGACAGCCGAAAGGTGGAACTGGTTCCGGTCAGCGGGATCGTGAACGGTTACCTCGGGCTGTCGGCCATGATGGACCTCACGGCCCTCAACAGGCTTGCGAGGGAACAGGCGGTCATATCCGGGGTCAATCTCAAGATTGACCCGACGCGGACGGAGGCGCTTTTCGACAGGCTGAAACAGACACCGGTTGCCAACTTCATCGTCCTGCAGAAAACGGCCCTCAAACGCTTCCGCGAAACGCTGGCCCAGAACATCACCATCATGGTGACCGTGTACGCCGGACTGGCCGCCATTGTCGCCTTTGGCGTGGTCTACAATTTCGCCCGGATTTCACTGTCCGAACAAGCGCGCGAACTGGCAAGTCTCAGGGTATTGGGCTTCTCGCGCGGGGAAGTTTCAGGCGTTCTCCTCACGGAGCTTGCCGTGGTGGTGGCGCTGGCGCAACCACTGGGCTGGCTCACAGGTTATGGATTCGCCTGGCTCATGGTGCAGGGTTTCTCGTCTGACCTGTATCGCGTGCCGCTTGTTGTCGAGCGCGGAGTCTATGCCTACTCTTCTCTTATCGTCATTGCCGCGGCGGTGGTATCTGCCTTCATCGTGCGCCGCCGCATCGACACATTCGATCTCATTGCCGTACTGAAAACGCGGGACTGAAAGCATGCGAAAACTCATTGCAATCCTTGCATTCATCGGGGCAGCGGCGCTTCTGGCTTGGGCGCTGTGGCCGCAGCCCGCCAGCGTGGAACTGGGCCGCGTGGAAATGGGTCCCTTCCGGCTGACTGTTGAAGCCGAGGGCAAGAGCCGCATTCGCGAGGTCTACACAGTATCCGCCCCCGTGCCTGGCCGGGTTCTCCGGATGAACCTGCATGCAGGCGACCCCGTGAAGGAAGGGCAGACCGTTGCGACCATGACACCTGCAACGCCCGCACCACTGGATGCGCGTGACCGGCAGATGGCGGAGGCGCGGCGTGATGCGGCGCAGGCTGCGGTCGACCTGGCGCAAGCGCAGGTACAGCAAAGCAATGTCCAACTCGGATTGGCGGAAGATGAATTCGCCCGGGCGCAGAAACTGGCCAAACAAGGCCTTATTCCGGACAGGGAATATGCGCGTGCGGAAAGTACCCTCAAGCAGGCGGAAACAGCCGTGGCAAGCGCCGCAGCCCAGTTGCGGGTCAGGCTTGGCGAGTTGCAGAGTGCGTCCGCGCTGCTTGATGGAAACGCTCCCGCCACAACCGATTGCTGCATCAGTGTCACCGCACCGGCATCCGGCACGGTGCTGCGGGTGGCCAGTGAAAGCGAACAGGTTCTCGCTGCGGGGATGCCACTGGCCGACATTGGCAATCCGCTTGATCTCGAAGTCGTGGCCGACGTGCTGTCACAGGATGCGGTGCGGGTTTCGGTGGGACAGCACGCCGAAATCATGGATTGGGGCGGGCCTGCCATTGCGGCAAGCGTCACGCGGGTGGAACCTTCCGCCGTCACGCGGGTATCGGCGCTTGGCATCGAGGAACAGCGCGTGCCTGTAGTCCTTGACCTCGCCACTTCCGCCTCCAGCCCTGAAGCACTTGGCCATGGCTACCGTGTCACGGCGCGGATAGTGGTGAAGGATGTGCCGCAGGCCTTGGTGATACCGGTCGCTGCCCTGTTCAGAAGGGGTGAGCGCTGGTTCACGTTTGTGGCGCGGGGCAACCGCATCACCGCCACTGAAGTGTTGCTGGGCGAGATGAACGATACGCTTGCCGTGGCGACATCCGGCGTCATTGCCGGAGATGCAGTCGTGCTGCACCCCAACGACACCCTCGACGACGGTGATGCAATCGTGCCATTGGACACGCGATAACTGTCATTGCCGGATCACCCATGGACGATTTGATTTCAACACTCACAGCCACAACCGGCCTCTCCGCTGAAAAGTCCGAAGCGGCGCTCGGTGTGATCCTGAATTTGCTCAAGACCCAAGGCAACCCCAACAAGGTGCCGGACCTGTTCGCCAAGCTGCCCGGCGCGGACGAACTGGCGCGCAAGCATGCCGGGCAATTGACGGGCATGCTGGCAGGCGGCCTGATGGGCGGGCCATTGGCCGCGATCAGCAAGCTGCAGTCACTGGGACTCTCGACGGAACAAATGAAGCAGGTGGGCACGGCTACGCTTGCCCATGCCCGCGCCAAGGCGGGCGATGACCTGGTCCGGCAGTGCGCATCGAACATCCCCGGCATCAGCGGTTTCCTCTGAGCCAAAAGGCGGATTTGCGGCGCGGCCAGCAGACGGCTAAGTTTTCGCACATGCACAATTTCCCCCAAGCCACCGCCGACGACTGGCTGAAGCGCGTCAGCAAAGCCACCAAAGGGGCCCCTTTCCAAGCCGAAGCGGTGCTCTTCCAACGCCAGGCGGGACCGCGTTCCGAGCGCCCGCGGCATGCGCCATGGGCCGTGTTCGCGCGGGTTGATCACCATGACATCATGAAGGCGCGCCAGCAGGCCGAGGACGATCTGGCCAATGGCGTCACCGGACTGGTCATCCCGTCACCAGCCCAAGTGCCCACGCTTGAGCACTTGCCCCTGCACAAGTTTGCCGTGCGGAACGAGGGCGGCGACCTCGGCGCGGAAGCCATCCGCCATCTGGTCGGCCGCCTGCCGCTTGATCCCGCGCGCCTCACGGTTGACCACGGCGTTCATGATGCCGACCTGGCGAAACTCATTCACGCACAGGGTTTCACCGGGCCCCTGATGCGCGGCGACGGGCGCAGCTTCCATGCTGGCGGGCTGGATGAGGGCGATGAGCTTGGCGCTGCTTTGGCATCGGCCATTTCAGCCTTGCGCAAACTGGATTTCCTCGCCGACGCGCAGCTTGCAGGCGCGGTGAGCGTCACACTTTCCGCCACGCAGGACATGCTTGCCACCATGGCCAAGTTCCGCGCGGCGCGCATTTTGTGGCGGGACGTGCTGAAATCGAGCGGCCTGCCGGACACGCCTCTCGCACTGCATGGGGAAACATCCCGAGTCATGCTGGCGGAAACAGACGCCCACAGCAACATCTTGCGCAGCGTTGCTGCTGTCTTTGGGGCGGGGTTGGGTGGCGCGGACTCGCTGTCGGTCCTGCCCTTCTCTTTCAACCAGGGTCTGCCGAATGCTTTCTCGCGGCGCGTCGCCCGAAATCTTCAGAATCTTCTGCTGCATGAATCTGATCTCTGGCGCGTGACTGATCCGGCAGCAGGCGCAGGTGCCATCGAAACCCCGACACAGCGCCTGTGCGAGCAGGCATGGCGGGTGATGCAGGCTGCAGAGCGGGGAAACTGGCCTTCCGGTGATCCGGCGCAGTCCAAGGCAAAGCCAGTGATCGGCGTGCGGGCCTATCAGCCACCCGCCGAACTGCCTGCGGAAGTGGAGGCGCAGTCATGAGCCGCATTCCGGATTTCAGCACTGTCAATTTCACCGGCACCGCCCCATCGCAACAGGCAGAGGCGGGCGCACCGTGGGAGACACCCGAAGGCATCACGGTAGCGGCCCGGCACGAAGCGGCAGATACACCCGGCTACGGACCTGCCTACCCTGGAACGGCCCCGTTCCTGCGCGGCCCCTACCCTACCATGTATGTGACGCAGCCTTGGACAATCCGGCAATATGCCGGCTTCTCCACGGCGGAAGATTCCAACGCCTTCTACCGCCGCAATCTTGCGGCGGGGCAGATGGGGCTCTCCATCGCTTTCGACCTTGCGACGCACCGGGGTTATGATTCAGATCATCCCCGCGTCTCCGGCGACGTCGGCATGGCTGGCGTGGCGATCGACTCCATCTACGACATGCGCACCCTTTTCGACGGCATTCCCCTCGACAAGATGACGGTGTCCATGACCATGAATGGCGCGGTTCTGCCCATCATGGCGCTGTACATCGTGGCAGGCGAGGAACAGGGCGTGCCGCCGGAAAAGCTTGCGGGCACCATCCAGAACGACATCCTCAAGGAATTCATGGTGCGGAACACCTATATCTATCCGCCACGTGAATCGATGCGGATCGTCTCGGACATCTTCGCCTACACGTCGCGGAAAATGCCGAAGTTCAATTCGATCTCGATCTCCGGCTACCACATGCAGGAAGCAGGTGCCTCTGCTGATCTCGAACTGGCCTACACGCTGGCGGACGGATTTGAATATGCGAAGTCCGGCATTGCCGCCGGCATGGCCATTGACAGCTTTGCGCCACGGCTCTCCTTCTTCTTCGGCATCGGCATGAACTTCTTCATGGAGGTGGCGAAGCTGCGCGCGGCCCGCGTGCTGTGGGCGGCAATGATGCAGTCGCTCGGCGCGCAAGACGAGAAATCCCTGATGCTGCGAACCCACTGCCAAACCAGCGGCTGGAGTCTCGCGGCGCAGGACGTATTCAACAACGTGACGCGCACCTGCATCGAAGCCATGGCGGCCACACAGGGTGGCACGCAATCGCTGCACACCAATTCTCTGGATGAAGCGCTGGCGCTGCCAACCGATTTCTCCGCCCGCATTGCCCGCAACACCCAGCTCTTCCTGCAGCAGGAAGCGGGCACCTGCAGTGTGATCGACCCGTGGGGCGGGTCATATTTTGTGGAGAAACTCACGAACGATCTGATTGCAAGGGTGCGGGTTCACCTGGCGGAAATCGACACGCTGGGCGGCATGTCGCGTGCCATTGAGGCAGGCATCCCGAAGCAGCGGATCGAGGAAGCGGCAGCCCGCACACAGGCGCGCATCGACTCGGGTGAGCAGATTGTGGTTGGCGTCAACAGCTTCAGGTCCGCTGGCGACAAGCCCATCGACATCTTGGTGGTGGACAATTCGAAGGTCCGGGCGACGCAGATCGATAAGTTGCAGCGGCTGCGGGCCGAACGTGACCCGCAGGCGGTGGGAGAAGCCCTCAAGGGTTTGGCGGAGGTGGCGCGTACCGGCAGCGGCAATCTGCTGGAAGCATCCGTCGTCGCGGCGCGCGCAAAGGCCACTGTGGGAGAAATGTCGGCGGCGCTTGAAATCGTCTGGGGCCGCCATCAGGCCACCCCCAAGGCGGTGAAAGGTGTGTACGCCGCCACGCCGCGCGATCTTCACAAGGTTGAGGCGGCGCGCCATGCAGTGAAGGCATTTGCCGAGGCCGAAGGCCGGGCACCTTCGGTTCTCGTGGCCAAGATCGGGCAGGATGGCCATGACCGTGGCCAAAAGGTCATTGCGTCGGCCTTTGACGACATGGGTTTCAACGTCACCATCGGGCCTCTGTTTGCGACGCCTGATGAGGTGGCGAAGCTTGCCGTGGACAAGAATGTGCATGTGGTGGGCGTGTCGTCACTTGCAGCAGGGCACCTGACCCATGTGCCGCAACTGAAGGAAGCGCTGGCCAAACTGGGGCGTGCTGACATCCTGATCGTGGCGGGCGGTGTGATCCCACCGGAAGACGTCCAGAAGCTGGCTGACATGGGTGCGGCCGCCGTCTTCCCTCCGGGCACCGTGGTTCCGGATGCGGCACAGACTATTCTGGACGCACTGGCCGCACATCTCGGATACGCGCAGCGTCGGCCCGGGTAGTCACTTTCACCTGCAAAACCTGCGCTTGTACAATCAGGCACAGGGCACTATGTGGAGCGCCAATTCACAATCGGTGCGCCACTTGTTCGATTTTCTTTTCTCCTACGAAGCCCGCGCCGCCCTGGGTCAGGTCATCATGATTGACCTGGTGCTGGCCGGAGACAATGCGATTGTCATCGGCCTTGCCGCTGCCGGGTTGCCCAAAGAGCAACGGGCTAGGGCCATTCTTGTGGGCATCATTGCCGCAACGGTTCTGCGTATCATTTTTGCGCTCGCCACCACGTGGCTGCTGGCGCTTGGAGGTGCCCTGCTCGTGGGTGGTGGCTTGTTGCTACTTTGGGTGTGCTGGAAGATGTGGCGCGAACTGCGCGACGGCGGTCAGCACAATGAAGGTGCCGAAGCCATCACCGGCGAAGATCTCGACCAGGACCTGAATGTCGCCGGCGATGCGCCGCGCAAGACCTTCGCCCAGGCTGCCTGGCAGATCGTGATCGCCGACGTTTCGATGTCGCTCGACAATGTGCTGGCGGTTGCCGGTGCGGCGAAGGCGCATCCGGAAGTTCTGGTCTTCGGACTGGTTCTGTCCATCGCGCTCATGGGCCTTGCCGCTTCATTTGTGGCGCGCCTTCTGAACAAGTACCGCTGGATCGCCTACATCGGCCTGCTCATCATCCTCTATGTCGCCATCGTCATGGTGTGGGAGGGCGGCCACATGGTTTGGCCGGATTCCGTTGCGGCACCGTTCTCGCTCACATCACTGCTTGGCCTGGGGCATTGATCCAATCAGGTTCGCACCCGAAAAGGCGCGCCTGAGCCACGGCACGTCGGGGGCCTCCCAGTTGGGCTCCTTGCCGCAGACAAGGTCGAAGAAAGCGATGGCCGCCGCCGGATTTTCGGACACGTTCTCCTTGAAGGACGCCCAAAAGGCCGGCTCATCCGACGCCCGCTCCGTATCAGGTTCCGCCTCGCCCATCTCGTTCAGGATGGCAGCGGCGACCGACAGGCAATAGCTGGTATAGGCATAACCCTCAGGCCAGCTGGCGAGGGCATGTTCGGCGTGGGACTGCACAACGGCCGGCAGGCTGTCGGTGCGGGGCACGGTGCGCAAGGGAGCCGCCGCGATCAGTTCCTTCAGCATCAGGCCTGCGGAGTAGATCGTGAAATCCCGGCGGTCGATGTCCGCGAGGTGCTTGGTTGCGTCAAAGCGCTGCCGCCAGTTGGAGAATGCCACGGCGAGTGCCGCATGGTCCACGTGGGGGGCAAGCCGCGTATCCCGGAAAAGCAATTCCAGGTTGCGCTCGAAGGACTTAAGAATTGTCCGGAAACGCCGGGCCTCGTGGGCCAGATCAGCGGCTTCAGACAATTCGGGTTTCAGGGGCGTCAACATGGCTTCATCATATCCTGCCATGTTGGCTTGACGAAGCACATCCCGCAAGGTTGAATTTGCCAAGGAGTGACAAGACCATGAGCAGTGCCACCACCAGCCCGACCATCACCGACCATGCCGTGTGCATGGCCGCAGGGGTACGGGACGGCCTGCGCACGGCGCAGTACTACATCCGCGACATGTCACAAGCCGATTCAGGCCGTCCCACGCCACTTTCGCGGCTTGTCGGCCGGATGGCGCGTTGGGTGGATGGCGTGCTCTCGTTTGGTGCCGATCTTTCCATCCGCCTGCTCCTGCCACAATGGCGCAACCTGCCTTCGCCCTTCGCGCCACACATGGTGGGCGAAGTCACCAAGGCCATCCGGGAAAACCGGCTGGCGATGACGTCTTTGTTCACGGCCTATTTCTTCCGTGCCACCCGGCACATTCTCGAGCGCTGCGCCGAGCCACCCTTCCTGGTGCTGGAGCACCGCATTGATGCGGCGCGGCGGGTGCTTGCCGCATCATCCGCTGCCAGCACCGACGAGGTGACGACGCTGGCCAATGTGCTTCTCGCTCTCGTGGAAACCCGTGCCATCGCCCGCATCGGCCCCGCGAAGCCGGGCTACAGCCACCTCAACAGCACGGACCCAAATCTCGCAGTCATGGCGACAGCGTGCCTGGCTCTGCTGTTGGCGGAAGAAGGAAAGCCCATCGAGACACTTGATGAAGACGAGTTCTTCGCGATCTCGGCGGCCCTGCTCGCGCCACGCCTTACTGCCATGGAACGCGCGGTGAAAGCACGCGATGCCAACGCGCTGGCGCGCGAACTGGCAGCCGTTCGCGAACTCTACTGACAGCACGACGCCATGCCGCGCTTTCTCGCGATTGGCGAGTGCATGGTCGAGCTTGCCGATGCGGGCAATGGCCTGCTACGCAAGGGATTTGCCGGTGATACCTTCAACACCGCCTGGTATGCGCGAAAGCTGCTTCCGGCAGACTGGGACGTGACCTATCTGTCGGCGGTGGGTGATGATGCGCTTTCCGGGGACATGCTCGCATTCATGAAGTCCAGTGGCGTTTCAACCGATGCCGTGCAGGTCGTCGCGGGCGCAATGCCCGGTCTCTACATGATCGCGGTGCACAATGGCGAACGCAGTTTCAGTTACTGGCGCGACACGTCGGCAGCACGCAGACTGGCCGATGATCCGGCGCATCTGGAAGGTCATCTGGCCGCAGCAGACGTCATTCATTTCTCAGGCATCACGCTGGGCATTCTGACGCCGACCGCCGGGCAAACGCTGGTGTCATCGCTTCATGCCGCGCGCAAACGGGGTGCGATGATCTCCTTCGACACCAATTTCAGGCCAAAGGTCTGGCAGGGACGCAAAGACGCGCAGGCCATGTTCCTCGAAGCGGCCCGCGCCGCCACAGTCATCCTGCCCGGACTCGATGATGAGCAGGCGGTATTTGGACCCTGTACGGCAACTGAAATTGCCTGCCGATACCGGAAAGCAGGTGCCGGTATCATTGCCGTCAAGGACGGTGCCAGTGGCAGTGATGTATTCTGGCCCGGTGGACATGCGCATGTGCCTGCCACCGCACCGGCAGTCATCATTGATACCTCAGCGGCGGGTGACAGCTTTGCGGCGGGGTTTCTGGCCCTGTTGGCCTCGGGAGCGGACCCTGTCTCTGCCGCGCAGTTTGGCGCGGCCGTTGCGGCGGAAGTTGTTGCTGGTCCCGGGGCCCTTGTTCCGCTTTCTGGTGCACTGGCGGTACACCGCTGATCAGAAGCGGTTCACCCGGAAAGGCGCCATGTCCATGTTGGGGCTGACGCCAGCAAGGATCTCCGAGACAAGCCGCCCTGTCGTTGGCCCCCAGGTCAGGCCCATGTGACCGTGGCCAAAGCCATAGACAACATTCCGCATCGTCCTGGAGCGGCCAATCACGGGAAGGGAATCCGGCGTTCCAGGACGGCGGCCCATCCAACGGGTGGCACGATCATCCGGCGCGCGCAGGCCCGGCAGCACTTTCTTGAAAACATGATAAAGCGCATCGGCGCGGGCGTAATTGGGCTCGGCGTCTAATCCGGCAAACTCGTCCGTGCCTGCCAGCCGCAGCCCCATCTCCATGGGCGTCGCCGCGCCCGGTGTGCGGGCATAGGTGAGCGAGCGGGAAATGGTCACACCGGGATCAGGCAGAACAATGTGATAGCCGCGTTCGGCTTCCAGCAGAACATGCTCGCCCAATTGCCGCGCCAGCAGGTGTGAGTAGGCACCCGCACAGATCACGAGATTCTGCACGGCATGGCGGCCACCGCCGGCCAGCGTCAGGGCCGACACCATGCCATCCTGATGCACGATGCCGCGAACGTCATCGGCTATGACCTTGCCGCCCTTCTCCACGACGCCGCGCGCGAGAGCTTTCACCACGCCTTCCGGATTGGTGACAAAGAACCAGCCGCCATGGGTGGCGGCGCGAATGACTTGCTTGCCAATGGCGGGCTCCATCTCCCGGGCCTCGTCGCCAGAGTAGATTTCACACGGGAAGCCCAATCGGGCCTTGGTCTCGCGCTCCGCGGCCTCGGCTGAGAACTGGCTTTCTTCGTCATACAGGCGCAGGGTCTCGCGATAGACCAGCAAATCCTTGCGCCCTGCGTCCCCCAGCACTGTCTCGAAGTCCCCGACCACCCGCAACCCCAGCGCGGCACGGGCCTGGACGATCTCTTCGACGCGCCCCGGCGTTGCGTTGCGCGCTGCTGCCAGAAACCACGGCAGCGCCTTCGGCAAATAGCGCCAGCGGATGTTCAGTGGCCCCAGCGGGTCCATGAGCCAGCCTGGCAACTTCCGGAAAATGCGGGGGTGAACCGTGGGCATGATCTCGCCAAAGGCAACACCCCCGGCATTGCCAAAAGAACATCCCTCGCCCGGCCCTACGCGGTCGATCACGGTGACGTCATGCCCCGCTTTCTGCAGAAAAGCGGCTGTGGACACGCCAACGATCCCGGCACCGATGATCGTGGTGTTGGGCTTCATGGCAGGCTCCCGGCAAAATGCGTTGGACCAGAGAATAGCGTTCCGGGCATCTTCCGCAATGGGACGGAGCCCCGCAGGCACATGGCGTCACACATTCTGTCGAGAACTGGATGGAAAATGGCGGAGTCAGGTGATCTTCCGTTTGACCTCCGGCGTCATTATCCCCACATTCAGCCACGCGTCAGGCAAGGAAACCAGATGAATGCTTTTGCGACCTCAGGTCCGGGTCTTGCCACGGTGACCCCCGGTGACTTCACCCGTGCCATGGGTGCAGCCGCGACGGGTGTGACCGTGGTCACCACCGAGGGTGTGGCAGGTCGTTTCGGCCTCACGGTCAGTGCGCTGGCATCCGTCTCGGCAGAGCCGCCGCTGCTGCTGGTCTGCGTGAACCGCCGCAACCCTTGCGTCGCCGCCATCACACAGAACGGCAGGTTTGCCGTCAACATCCTGGGCGAAAGCCAGTCCGATGTGGCCCGTGTTTTCTCCGGACGGACTGGCGATGGCTCGGATTACGACTTTTCCCGCCACACATGGACACCGGGCGCGCACGGTCAACCCCTCCTTGGTGGCGCCTCGGCCCAATTCGAATGCGAGGTCGACACCATCCACGATGCCGGCACGCACCGGATTTTCATAGGCCGCGTGGTGTCCGCCATCAGAGGCGCTTCGCCACCGCTGATCTATTCCAACCGAACTTACGCCGGTATGACGCCGCTTCTCCAAGAGCAGACACAGAGTGAATCATGACAGTCCACAAGCGCATCCGGCCATTCAATACCAAAGTCACGTATCCCGAGCAGAAACTCGACAATGACCTTTGCCAAGCCGTGGTGGCGCGCGGCAGCATGGTGTTCGTGCGCGGGCAGATATCCCAGGACCTCGACACGCGCGAGTCGCTGCATGTGGGAGATGCAACGCTGCAGACCCGCAAGGCGATGGAGAACATCAAGATGCTGATGGAGGAATCCGGCGGCACCATGGACCACATCTGCCGCGTGGTCGTCTATCTGACCGACATTCGCTACCGGCAGGATGTCTATCGCGAGATGGGCCTCTGGCTGAAAGGCGTTTTCCCCGTTTCCACCGGGCTGGTGGTGACTGCGCTGGCCCGCCCCGAATGGCTAGTCGAAATCGAAGCCACCGCCGTCATTCCGGATTGATGAGATGACCTTTTCGATTGCCGGACGCTGTGCGAAGTCAGGGGCATTTGGTGTTGCCATCACCACATCGTCCATCGCCGTTGGCGCCCGCTGCCCGCATGCGCGCGCGGGCGTTGGGGCTGTGGCAACCCAGAATGTCACGGACCCCAATCTCGGTCCGCTCCTGCTTGACAAGTTGAGTCAGGGATTGAGCGCAAGCGGCGCAATTCATTCAATAATCCAAGACAGGCCGCATGCCGAATACCGTCAGCTTACAGCTGTGGACCGGTACGGCAACAGCGCCAGTTTTTCCGGCAAACACATTCTCGGAACGCACGGTGTTTCGGAAGAGAGAGACTGTGTCGCGGCCGGCAACCTCCTGAAATCAGGTGACCTGCCGCGCATCATGACTGCGGCCTTTGCGGCGCATGCCGACCAGCATCTGGCGGAACGGTTGTTGCGCGCTCTGGAGGCGGGGCTTGCTTCGGGTGGTGAAGAAGGACCGGTTCATTCCGCGGCCCTGATCGTGCATCACACGGAAGCCTTCCCGCTGGTTTCACTCCGGGTGGACTGGGATGATCACAACCCCATCGCCACGCTGCGCCGCCTGTGGGAAGACTACCGCCCGCAGATGGGGGCCTATCTCCAGCGCGCCATCGATCCCACGCAGGCACCCAGTTATGGCGTGCCGGGTGATCCGTGAGCAGGACATGACTCGCACGACACTTTTCAAGAACGCACTTGTCCTTTTGACAATGGACCATGCAAGGCGTGAACTGGCAGGTGGCTCCGTGCTGGTGCGCGGCAACAGGATTGCCTCGGTGCATGCTGCGGGCGACAGCCTGCCTGCAGCCGACGAGGTGATCGACTGTTCACGCCATGTTGTGATGCCCGGTCTGATCAACACGCACCATCACATGTACCAGTCGCTCACCCGTGCCGTGCCGGCCGCGCAGGATGCCGATCTCTTCGCGTGGCTGAAAGCGCTCTATCCGATTTGGGCACGGCTGACGCCGGAGATGATCCACGTTTCGACGCAGACCGCCATGGCGGAACTGATGCTGTCCGGTTGCACCACGTCGAGTGACCACCTTTATATCTATCCCAACGGCTGCAGGCTGGATGATTCCATTGCGGCGGCTCAGGACATCGGCATGCGCTTCCATGCCGCCCGCGGTGCCATGAGTGTGGGCGAAAGCAAAGGGGGCCTGCCACCGGACCGCGTGGTGGAGGACGAGCCCGCCATCCTGAAAGACATGCAGCGGCTGGTCGAGGCCTACCACGATCCATCAGAGTGCAGCATGTGCCGGGTGGTGCTGGCGCCCTGTTCGCCCTTTTCGGTCTCCACTGACCTGATGCGCGAAAGTGCCGCCATGGCACGGACATTCAACGTGTCACTCCATACCCACCTCGCGGAGAATGACGACGACGTGGCCTACAGCCTGGAGAAGTTCGGCTGCACGCCCGCCCAATATGCCGAAGATCTGGGCTGGACCGGACCAGACGCGTGGCATGCCCATTGCGTGAAGCTCGATGACGACGGCATCAACCGCTTTGCCCGCACGGGCACAGGCGTGGCCCACTGCCCCTGCTCCAACATGCGTCTGGCCTCCGGCATCGCACCGGTGGGCAAGATGCGCGCGGCGGGCGTGAACGTGGGCCTGGGTGTTGATGGCTCCGCCTCCAACGACGGTGCCCACATGCTGGGCGAGGCGCGGCAGGCCCTGCTGCTGCAGCGGGTGGGCTTTGGTCCTGCGGCGATGACCGCGCGGCAATCCCTCGAACTCGCCACGCGCGGAGGAGCTGCGGTTCTGAACCGGAAGGACATCGGCCATATCGCCCCGGGAATGGCGGCGGATATCGTGGCTTTCGACGTTGGCGGCCTTGACCATGCCGGCGCACTGCATGACCCCGTGGCAGCACTTCTGTTCGCGGCACCGGTGCGCGCCGCTTTCAGCATGATCAACGGCCGTGTCGTGGTGCGGGATGGTGCGCTCACGACAGCCGGCGTGCCTGCCCTCGTCCGGCGCCACAACCATCTCGCCCGGATTCTCGTCAACGGATAGGCCTTTGGCGGCACCGCCGGATCGGCTAACGCCCCCATACGGAGATTCACCATGCCCGCAGAGACACCACCGACCATCCACCTCAAGGACTACGCCCCACCCGAGCAGGCGATCCTGCACGTGCGCCTGTTGGTGTCACTGCATCCCACGGCCACGCACATCACCTCGGCCCTGAAGATTGAACCACGGCAGATGGCGCCTCTTGTTCTGCATGGAGAGAATCTGGAACTTGTGTCACTGCAAATCGATGGAGACGTCCTGAAGCCCGATGCGTTTACCTACGAAAACGATCTGCTGACCATCAGGCAGGTGCCGTCCCACAGCTTCACGCTCAACATCGAACAACGCTGCAACCCGCAGGCCAACACGGCGCTGTCTGGGCTTTATCTCTCCAACGGCATCTACTGCACACAGATGGAGGCGGAAGGATTCCGGCGCTTTGCCTTCTTCCACGACCGGCCAGACGTGATGGCGACCTATGACGTGCGGATTGAGGCGCCAGCCAGCCTTCCCGTGCTCCTGTCAAACGGCAATCCCGTCTCCTCTGGCCCCATTGCAGGCACCGACAGGCACTTCGCCGAGTGGCATGATCCGCATCCCAAGCCATCATACCTGTTCGCACTTGTTGCAGGCGATCTTGCCGCGGTTCACGACAGCTTTACCACGCAGTCGGGCAAGTCCGTTTCGCTTGGAATCTATGTGGAGAAGGGCAAGGAAGACCGCTGCGCCTGGGCCATGGAATCCCTCAAGGCGTCCATGCGCTGGGATGAAACGGCTTTCGGGCGCGAGTATGACCTCGAGGTCTTCAACATTGTTGCCGTCTCCGATTTCAACATGGGAGCGATGGAGAACAAGGGCCTCAATGTCTTCAATGACAAATACATCCTGGCGCGGCCAGACACGGCGACAGACGCCGACCATGTGAATATCGAGCGCATCATCGCGCACGAATACTTCCACAACTGGACGGGAAACCGCATCACCTGCCGGGACTGGTTCCAACTTTGCCTGAAGGAGGGCCTCACGGTTTTCCGCGACCAGGAGTTCACCTCGGACGTGCGCTCGCGGGCCGTGAAGCGCATCGACGATGTGCGCACGCTGCGGGCCCGGCAGTTTCCGGAGGACCAAGGGCCGCTGGCGCACCCGGTGCGGCCATCCAGCTATATCGAGATCAACAACTTTTACACGCCCACCGTCTACGAAAAGGGTGCTGAAATCTGCCGCATGATGCAGACGCTCATCGGCAAGCCGGCTTTCCGCAAGGCAATGGATCTCTACTTTGAGCGGCATGATGGCGAGGCCGCCACCGTAGAGGATTTCGTGCGCTGCATGGCGGACGCTTCAGGGCGCGACCTGCAACAGTTCTTCCGCTGGTATGAGCAGGCCGGCACGCCAGTTGTCGAGGTGGCAACGCGCTACGATGAGGCGGCACAGGCGTTTGACCTCACGATAGAGCAGACACTGCCTGCAACACCGGGACAGCCGGAAAAACTGCCCCTGCACCTGCCACTGGCCATCGGGCTTGTTGGCGCGGACGGACACGATCTTCCGCTGCATCTTGAGGGCGTCGGTGCGCTCAACACGCCTGTTCTCGAACTCACACAGAAGCAGCAGTCATTCCGATTCACCGGACTGAAGACGCGGCCGATCCTCTCTCTCAACCGCGGGTTTTCAGCCCCGGTGATGATGCGATCGGATGCGAGCGACGATGACCGCCTGTTCCTGATGGGGCACGACAGCGATCCCTTCAACCGTTGGGAGGCCGCCCAGACACTGGCGCGAAACCTATTCGTGGCCACCTATGCCGCCCTGATTGGCAACCAGTCTGTGCCTGACACATCGCCCTTTGCCTTAGCGCTTGGGCGCACACTCGCAGACGACGAACTGGATGACGCATTCAAGGCGCTGATGATGGAGTTTCCACCAGAGGCCGAGATCGCGGCCGCCATCGCTGCGGATGTCGACGCAGACCTGGTACGCGAAGCCCGCCGCCAGGTGCGGTCCGGCATTGCCCGACAACTGCTTCAACAGCTGCGGGCAACCTTTGACTCCACGGCAGAGTCCGGCGCTTACTCACCCGATCCTTTGAGCACGGGGCGGCGCGCCCTGCGCCATGCCAGCCTCGCCATGATTGCAGCTGCCGATCCTGCATCAGGGTTGGCGCTTGCAGAGGCCGAGTTGTTGTCGCCTCACAGCATGACATCGGAAATGGGCGCGCTTTCCGCAGTGCTGGCCACCGCTGGCGCAGAACCGCTGATGCAGGCTTTTCTGGAGCGTCACCAGCATGACCCACTGCTCGTGGACAAGTGGCTGATGCTGTCGGGCCAGATTCCTTTGCCTGGTGCAGCGGCACGTGTCGAAGCGCTGACCAGTCACCCGCTGTTCACATGGACAACGCCGAACCGCGTCTATGCATTGATTGGCGGCTTCACGGCCAACCTGGCGGGCTTCCATTCTGCAGATGGTGAAGGCTATCGCGTGGTGGCGGATGCCATCATCCGGCTCAATGACATCAACCCGCAAGTGGCGGCACGCATGGCCACGGGCTTTCGCAGCTGGCGCCAGTTCGACGGAACGCGGCGGAGTGCAGCCGAGTCCCATATGCGCCGCATTCTGGCAACCGGGTCTCTCTCCCGCGACGTTCTTGAGATCATAACAAGAACATTGGATGACTGAGCTGCGAAAGGCGGGCTCCGCCTTTCGGTGCGGCTTGGCAAATCAGAGTCCGCCGCGTTATTCCCGTGACATCAAGCGCGGGCCTGATTCGGTGTTTGCGTAACCGAGAAGCCGATCATCCCCGGTCTGTCGCGCAGGTCAGTCACGGAAAATATCTTGCAGCGGGCACTCATCAAGGAATGGTTCACACGCGACCGGAGTCTCCGGGTGCGCATTCCGGTGCCGGGCCTTCCGGCGATCCGCATTTCCGAAAAGGCCCTGCGCTGGCTGATCCTTGTGCTGACCAGCCTGTTTCTCATGGCGCTGGCTGCTGCCCTTCTGCTCAAGCTCATGGAGTACCGCCGCAACCATGTGACGGACCAAACCGCCATGACTCTGCTGCATGCCGATGCGGCTGCACAGGGCTTGCGCATGCGCGCGCTGGAAAGCAACGTCACGGCCGTCGACAATGAATTGCTGCAAGGCAGCCTCGTGCCCGGTGCGATGCGGGACGGACGAGCCTTTGTGCTGGTGGACAGCGCGGGCCTTGTGCTGGCCTCTGAGCCCGGCGATTTTGCAAGCATCGGCAAGCCTCTGACCGAAGTCCTCGCGAACAGCATTTTCGCGACAGTTCCCGTCAACGGCAAGACCTTGACCCCCGTGCGCGCCGCCAATGGCGACACCATGCATGTCGCCTCGCGTGATTTGGGCCGAATTGGCGGCAATCTCATTGTTGTTCAGAATGACGACGGTTTCCTCGGCAACTGGAACGCCAGCGCCAACCAGCTTGCCATGCTGTTCGGTGTCACCCTGCTCATCCTCACGCTGCTCACCGGTTCGTTCCACTGGCAATCGGCGCGGGCTTCTGAGGCGGATGACCTGCTCACACTTGCGACTGTCCGTCTCGACAGGGCGCTGGACGGCGGGGGATGCGGCCTGTGGGACTGGGACATCGCAACGGGGCGGATTTTCTGGTCGTCCTCGATGTTCGGCATCCTCGGCCTTGATGGCAAGAGCGAGATGCTTCCCTACCGCGATGTCGCGGCCCGCATGCACCCGAATGACCAGCCGCTCGACAAGCTGGTGGATGATCTTCTCAAGCACAACAGCCTCGACTTCGATCACGAGTTCCGCATGCGCCATGCCAGCGGACACTGGGTGTGGCTGCGGGCCCGGGCCGACCTCGCGCCCGGCCACCTCAAGAACGACATCGACGCGCCGCACCTTGTGGGCATTGTCTTTGACATCACGCGGCAGAAGGAACTGGACAAGCTGAACCAGGACGCGGAAGTGCGCCTGAAGGATGCCATCGAAAACATCTCGGAGGCTTTCGTGTTGTGGGACACGGAGAGCCGCCTCGTGCTGTGCAACAGCAAATACCAGCAGTTCCACTCCCTGCCCGCATCGGTGTGCGTGCCCGGCACCCACTACAATGTTGTGGCACAGTCCTCACGTGAACCGGTGGTGAAGCAGTACGTCCCTGGCCAGATCATTGACAAGTCCGGGGCGCGGTCCGTTGAAGTGCAGCTTGCCGACGGACGCTGGCTGCAGATCAACGAGCGCCGCACCAAGGATGGCGGTTTCGTGTCGGTGGGAACGGATATCACGGCACTGAAGAAGCAGGAGGAGAACCTGCTCTCATCCGAAAAGACCCTGATGGAAACGGTGCGCGACCTGCAGAAGGAACGCCAGACGGCAGAAGAGCAGTCGCAGCGCCTCGCGGAACTTGCCGACAAATATGCCAGCGAGAAGGCGCGCGCCGAAGCCGCCAACCGCTCCAAGTCCGAGTTCCTCGCCAACATGAGCCATGAGCTGCGCACGCCGCTCAACGCCATCATCGGATTCAGCGAGGTGATGACCAACGAGTTCTTCGGCCCCATCGGCACGCCCAAGTACATCGAATACGCCAATGACATCCGCCGCAGCGGTCAATTCCTGCTCGACGTGATCAATGACATTCTCGACATGTCGAAGATCGAGGCGGGCCGCCTGGATCTGGAGATCGAGGACATCTCCTTCCCGGTCCTGCTGGAGGAAGTCCTGCGGCTTGTGGGTCCGCGTGCGGCCGAGGGCAAGCTCTCCCTGGTGCATGACGTGAAGGATGCAATTCCGTTCCGCGCGGACCGGCGCGCCCTCAAACAGGTGATGATCAACCTCCTGTCGAACGCGGTCAAGTTCACGCCTGAAAACGGCACGGTAACGGTCACCGGCCGTCATGGCAGCGATGGTTTTGTTGTGACCATCTCAGACACGGGCATCGGCATTCCCCAGCGTGACATCCAGAAACTGGGCCGCCCCTTCGAGCAGGTCGAAAACCAGTTCACCAAAAGCCGCGGCGGCTCCGGCCTTGGGCTTGCCATTTCCCGTTCACTGGTGGAACTGCATCAGGGCACGCTGGATATCTCCAGCATGGTCGGCAAGGGCACCACGGTCACGGTGACACTGCCCTCGTCCTGACCTCAATCCTTGCGGCGGCGCTCGGCGCGGGCGGCACGCTCGCGGATGGAAGTGGCCAAGGCCTTGCGCTCGTCCGGCGTCAGCTTGCCCACGATTTCCATCACGACGGCGGCTCCCCCGGCAGCAAGGCTTCCCGAGCCTGTGGTGAAAGCATCAACAGCAAGTTTGATGTCGGCTTCCGTTGCGCCTTCCTTTTCGAGTGCTTCGGCCAGTTTCAGGGGCGAGGACTGGGAATTAGCCCGGAGTTCCCGCAACTGGTGCTGGCGCTCATGCACGATCGCCATGAGTTCGGCACGGCGTTCCTGCGGCAGGCCGCGCAGGAAGTTGCGTGGCACCAGCTGGATGTAACTTGCACCTTCCAGCCTCTCATGGCGCCCGCCGCCCATGCCTGCGCCGACGGCAAGACCAATCACGAGAAGGTTTGCCATCAGCGAAACGCCAAGCAGCAGCGACCACCAGCGCGACCGCAACTGCGGCAGCCATTGACGGCGCTCCGGCCCAACAGTGGCGTGATCCGTGGATTGTTGTGTCTGGTTCACGTCACTCATGACAGATCGTCCTCCGACAAGCCCTCAATGTCCTCAATGCCGCTGACGGCATCCTCCGCGCTGGCTCCCGCCAGCATCTCATACGCCGTGCCGGGCAGGTAGGCGTCGAGACCGCCCGCGTTGCCCAGATAAATGCCAAGTGCCAGTGAAGCGGCCAGCGGCAATCCGGCCAGCCAGCCGATGCGCGAAGGCGACCTTGCGGGCTGCCACAACGGCACGACATTCGCGGCACCGGCACGCGGCTCCGTTTCAGCCACCATGCGGGCCAGCAGGCGTTCACGCGCGCCCAGCGGCAGCGGCGGCGCGCTGGCATGGGCGAGAAGCGCATCGAGTTCGGCGTCGGTCATCAGGTCGGGTTGTCGTGTCATGGTCAGGTCCTTTCTGCGGCGAGTGTCGCCAGCAGCATTGTCTTGTTGGCCGCAAGGCTCTCCTTGAGGCTGCGTCTGGCGCGGGCCAGAAGGGATTCAAGCGCATCCACGCTCACATCCATGATGGTGGCGGCGGCGGTGTTGGTCATGTGCTCGAAATGCACCAGCGTCAGCGCCAGTTTCTGCCTTTCCGGCAGGCTGGCCACGGCGGCATCTATTGTGGCAACGGCGCGGGTGCGGTCGAGTGCGTCCTCGGCGTTGTCGCGGTTGTCGGCAACTTCAAACCTGTCATCGAGTTCCTGCATCGGCTTTGTCCTGAAACGGTCCATCACCAGATTGCTCGCCACGCGGATCAGCCAGCCACGCAATGCGGCGCCATCGCGCACCTGCTGCGGATCGCGCCAAAGCCGCAGGAAGGCTTCCTGCGCCACGTCTTCAGCGTCGGCGTGCCCGTTCATCATCCGCCACACCACCCGGTGCACGACCGGGAAATGCCGGTCCACCAAAGTGGCGAAGGCATTCCCGTCCCGGGCCTGCGCATGCAGCAGCAGGTCTGCATCAGTTGCCTGATCCAGACCCGCCGGAACGCTGCGCAAATGGCTTGCCGTGGCCAATTTCGACCTGTCAGTTTCCGCCTGGTGCCGCAGGCAGTTCACGGGCCAGGTAGGCTTTGCGCCACACGCCGCGCTTGAAGTTGCGGGCTTCCGCCAAGGTCAGGCCTCCATCCTTGTCATTGTCGGCGGTATTGAACATGTCCGCCGTGATCTTGTCGAGTTCGGCCTCGCTGATGGCGCCGTCGCGGTTGGCATCCATCACGCGCATGATCCGTTCAATGCGCCGCTTCATGGTCTCCTGAAAGCGCGCTTCCAGTTCCGCTGCCGTGACCGACTTGTCACCATTCGTGTCCAGCCGCGCCAGACGGCGTTCCGCGAGCGGGGTGATTTCGGTCAGTGCGACCTTGCCGTCCCGGTTGGCATCGACTTTCTCGAAGCTCTTGGGGCTGCGTGGCAGATAGGGCTCGTTGGCCAAGGCCGGAACCCCCGCGAAAAGCGCCAATCCTGCTGTCAAGATAATGATTTTCCTCACGATTTCTTCTCCTGTGTTGCCGTCGATGGAAGGATTGGAACCGGTTTCCACCCATCAAGACGGACCAGCGCAGGGATTCCGTCGCGCGATGTTCACGATTTTTTCTGTTCTGTCTCCGGCGGCCCGACGAACGTGTCAAAGATGGCGGCAATGCCCGCCTCGCGTTCCCGCAACAGGTCCTCGGCGATGCGCACGTCAGGCACCTGGGCGGCAAGCGCGATGGCCCGGTTGAGGCCGGGAAGTGCCTTGTCGGGCTCAAAGGTGTGGTCGAGGCAGAGCCGCAAGACCTGTGTCAAACGGTGGTAGAGCCGGGCGGCGTCCAGCAACTGGCTGGCAACAGCTGGCGGCAGGATGCCTGCATCCCGCAAGGTCTCGAAAGCGGCAAATGTATTGCTGCGCAAAATTCCAGGAGAGGCATGGGCATGCAGCAGTTGCAGGAACTGGGCGATGAACTCCAGTTCCACCAGCCCGCCGCGCACGCGCTTGATGTCCCAGGCACCTTTTGGATTGTGCTCGCGCAGCATGAGGCCGCGCATGTCCACCACATCCTTGCGGGTCTGCGCTTCGTTGCGGGGAACTGAAAGGAATGCTGCAATGGTCTGCTGCAGGTCGGCAACCAGGCTGGCGTCTCCGGCCACAACGCGGGCGCGGGTCAGGGCGAGTTTTTCCCAGGTCCATGCACTGTCGGTGTGGTAGGTCTTGAAACTGGCGAAGCTTGCCGCCACGGGTCCCTTGCTGCCGGACGGCCTGAGCCGCATGTCGACCTCATAGAGTGGTCCTTCGGCGGTGGGCGCCGTGAGGGCTGAGATGAAGCGCTGCGTGAGGCGCTGGTAGAATTGCGCAGCCCCCAGAGGGCGCGATCCTTCCGACTGATTCACGGTTTCCGGGTGGTCGTAGATCAGGATCAGATCGAGATCGGACGATGCTGTCATTTCGCGGCCGCCCAGCTTTCCCATGGCAATCACGGCCACGCGGCCTCGCTCGATCCTGCCATGGCGACTCTCAATGTCGTGGAGTGACGCGGCCAGCAGTTTCCCGATGAGCATGTCGGCGATGTTGGCAAAGGCCGTGCCGGCATCTTCCGCCGATACCGTGTCGGACAAGACGCGCACGCCGACGCGGAACTGCTGTTCGCGGCCCAGCACACGGGCGCGGTCCATGGCCTCTTCCAACGGCAGGTCCGCGGGAATGACCTGATCGGCCTGCGCCTGCAATTGCGACCGGTCAGGAAGCGGCCCAAAGAAGCCGGGCTCCAGCACCGCTTCAAGCACGCGCGGACGGCGGCTCAGACCTTCCGCCAGGCGCGGTGCAGTTCCGAGAATGCGGGCGATGAGATCAAGCAATCCGGGATTGGCTTTGAGCATGGCGAAGAGTTGCACCCCCGCTCCAAGGCCGGAGAGGAAACGGTCAAAATCGGTGAAGGCACGATCGGCGTCGCCATCGCGGGCCAGTGCTTTCAGAAGTGCGGGCATCAGTTCGGTCAGGTCTTCGCGGGCGCGGCGGGTCCGGGTGGCGGCATAGCGGCCAAAGTGCCAGCCCCGGATGGTCGCGGATACTTCCGACGGGTTGCGGTAGCCCATGCGGCCCAGGGTTTCGATGGTCTCCGGATCATCTTCCCCGCCGGTGAAAACGAGACTGCCGCTTTCGCCTGCCAGATCATCGGATGTCTCGAACAGCCGCGAGGAATGGCGCTGCACGGTTTCCAGCACCTCGCGCAGGTGCCGCGCAAAGGCAGCGCCTGAGCCAAAGCCGCAGAAACGGGCGTAGTTCTCAAAGGCTTCCGCCTTCTCCGGCACGTGATGTGTCTGCTGGTCATCCACCATCTGGGCGCGGTGTTCGAAGGTGCGCAGCAGGCTGTAACATTCCTTCATGTCGGCCGCCGTGTCGGGCGTGATCCATTGCGCGGCAGCCAGTTCATCCAGCATGGCGACCGTTGAACGGCCCCGGAGTTTCGGATTGCGGCCACCCGCGATCAGCTGCTGGGTCTGCACGAAGAACTCGATCTCGCGGATGCCGCCACGGCCGAGTTTGAGATTGTGGCCCTCCACGGCAATTTCGCCATGGCCCTTCACCGCATGGATCTGGCGGATCAGGGATTGCACGTCGGAGATGGATGCAAAGTCGAGATACTTGCGCCAGACATAGGGGCGCAGTCGCTGCAGGAACTCTTCCCCGAGGGCGATATCACCTGCCACGGCACGCGCCTTGATATAGGCGGCGCGCTCCCAGTTCTGGCCGAGATTTTCGTAGTAGTGAGCCGCTGCCTCCATTGCGATGGCGACCTGCGTGGCCCGCGGATCGGGGCGCAGCCGCAAGTCGGTGCGGAAGACATAGCCATGTTCATCCGTGTCCTGCAGCAGGCTCACCAGCTTGCGGGTGATACGGATCGCGATCGTGCCGGGATCCTGTCCCCCGGCCACGGGCATGGTGTCAGGATCAAAGAAGACGACAAGATCAATGTCGCTCGAATAGTTCAGTTCATGGGCGCCATGCTTGCCCATGGCGATTGTCACGTACCCACAGTTCGCGGCGGGCCGCGCCACGTCCGCCAGCGCCAGTTTGCCGGCACGGTGCTGTTCCAGCAGCAGCACATTCACTGCCGCCGCCACTGCCGCGTCGGCAAACCGGGTGAGCCCCGCCGTGACCTGCGCCACGTTCCATGCACCGCCAACGTCGGCCATGGCAAGGAACAGGGCGATCTTAGCCTTGACTTCACGCAGCACTCGTCCAGTCGCGCCAACGTCTTCCAGAAAAGCGGATTTTTCCGTTTCTGAACAGAGTGTTGCAAGGGTTTCTTCGGGCGATGCCTCAAGGCATTGTGCGGCAAAGCCGGGATGTTGCAGGAGCAGGCCGCGCAGATACGGCGAACATGAGATGATCGCATCGATGAGCGGGCGCGCCACATCAAGCCGCGGCAGTAGGGATGGCTCAAGCGCATCGCGGACATGGGCGACAGCTTCGCTGTTCAGGCCAAGTGGCCAGCGCCCGTGCAGGCGGTCTTTGAGGGCAGTGGTCATGGGCACGGTGATAGCGCACGCAACGGCATTGTCGAGGTGCCGAATGTCTCAGCAGGCGGGACGTCAGGCAGGCTGCCGCGTTTCCACCAGCAGCGGCAGTTCGAGCTTGGCCAGCAGGCCAGGCATGGCGTCGCCGAGCGTGAGCGAGCCATTGTGCAGCTTCATGACTGACGAGACCAGGCTGAGCCCCAGTCCGTTGCCCGGCTTGTTGCGGCTCTCGTCCAGACGCACAAAGCGGTCGAGCACGCGGGTGCGGTCCTGCTGCGCGATGCCAGCGCCGTTGTCGGCGACGGTGATGACGGCCATGCCATCTTCCGCCCGTGCCGTGACAGTGACGGAGGTTCCTTCCGTGTTGCCACCTGCGCCATATTTGAGGGCGTTGTCGAGAAGGTTGCTGAGGGCCTGGGCCAGCAGCTGGCGGTCGGCCCGGACAGGGATTTCGCCATCGACGTCAAGCGTCAGCCTTCCACCAGCATCTTCGACGATGGGTTCGTAGAGTTCGGCGACTTCATGGACGATGCTCGCCGCGTCGGTTTCGGCCAGACCCTCGCGTGAATGTCCGGCCTCGGCGCGGGCGATGGAGAGGAGCGCATTGAAGGTGGAGAGAAGGCGGTCACTCTCCTCGATGGTCTTTTCCAGCGCCTGCCTGTGCCCTGCCGCATCATCGGAACGCAGGGCGGATTCGATGCGTGCGCGCATGCGGGTCAGCGGCGTGCGCAAATCATGGGCCACGTTGCTGGAGACCTCCTTCATGCCGGTCATCAGCCGTTCGATCTGCCCCAGCATGTCGTTCAGTGATTGCGCGAGACGGTCCAACTCGTCTTCCGAACCTGAAACCGGCATGCGCTGGGTAAGATCACCCGCCATGATGGTGCGGCTCGTCGCCGTGATGGCATCGACGCGGCGCAGGAAGTTGCGGCTCAGAAGCCAGCCGCCGCCAAGACCGAGAATGATGGCAAGCCCCAGCGCCCAGCCCACGGCACGGCGGATGGTCATGCCGAAGAGGCGCTGTTCTTCCACGTCACGGCCGACAAGCAATGTGTAACCGCCGGGCAGAGGCGCATGATAGGCTCGGCCGGTGTGGCGCTGGCGGGTGCCGGCCTTGCCCACGGAAATGGGAAAATCGATCCAGCCCGGCTCACCCATCGCTACGGACGGAAGCATGTCCATGTTGCCGATGATGCGTTCGCGCTTGTCATTGACGAGAAGGTAGATCGAGCCGCCGCCCTCTTCCATCCGACGTTTGACCACATCGACGACGCCCGCAAGCTGCAGCAAACGGTACTGGTCCGATAACCCCTGCACTTCCGCGCGGATGGTTTCGTCGGTCTGGCGTTCGAGGATGCCGACCGTGTTCCAATAGACATATCCCAGCACGGCGCTGACGGAGATGGCGAAGAGGATGAGATAGATTGCCGCCAGGCGAAACGTCGAGGTGCGGAAAATCTTCGAGTTAATTGTCACGGATCATGTATCCGGCGCCGCGCACCGTTTGCAGCAGCGGTTCCTCGAAACCCTTGTCGATCTTGCTGCGCAGGCGCGAGACATGCACGTCGATGACATTGGTCTGCGGATCGAAATGGTAGTCCCAGACGTTCTCCAGCAGCATGGTGCGGG
>ERZ1645187.747-NODE-747-length-31829-cov-10.702650_pt1 | contig 31829 bp, 27 predicted proteins | sample MGYA00575352_ERZ1645187 | MGnify/ENA primary metagenome ERZ1645187 (study PRJEB40837, sample SAMN11349314) | freshwater sediment metagenome | isolation source: river sediment | host: Sediment | place: India: Wazaribad , New Delhi | collected 2017-02-21 ... | reverse complement strand
GCAACGCGTTCACCGGTCAGGTTATTCTGTTGGTAGCTGCCCGCATAATCGCGAGGCGGAACGACCAGCAGGATCTCAGGCAAGGCTTGTGCAGAACGGTTAGTATAGGTGATTGCCTCAGACACACTGCCAAACTTGGAGTAATAATTCAGGATTAAATCCAGCTGGTAGTGTGTACGGTTAACGGGTGGCTGAGCCAGGGTTGGGCCGCTGGGGGTGGGCTCAGGCGTTGCGCTGGGGCTGGGAAGGGTCGCGGTCAGCGTGGGGCTGGCGTCTGGCGGCAGGGTTTCCTGCACAGCAGGGGCAGCTGCGCCACAGCTGGTAAGGATCGCTGCCGACAAAAGGCAAATCCATATTTTTTGAGCGAAATGCTGCATAAGTCGGATTCCAGATTTTTATAAATAATTCACACGCCATCTGGCAGGCTGGGCTGCCAGTGGCGTGTGCCGATCACGTGAGCCATCAAGATGTCAATTGGCTAATTCGTGGATGGTGATTTTATGGCTGATCGCAGCAGTTTTACTCAGCATCGCGATGCATTGACAATATTTCTCTTCCGAGAGTTGAACCGCGCGCTCGACATCTTCTGGATGGATGTGATTGCCAGTGACAATGTATTCAAATTCCATGCTGGTGAAAACATGCGGGTGCTCGGTCGTCCGGCTTTCCACATGGACTTTGACTTCGAAAGCGCTAAAGTCAACCTTTTTCTTGCGCAAGATCGAAAGCACGTCCATGGACGTACAGCCACAGGTGCCAATTGCCAACAGTTCGGTGGGCCTGAAGCCGTCATCATCGCCGCCGCTTTCTTTGGCGGAGTCCATTTTGATGGTGTAAGGCGAACTGGCCTGACCAATTAGTGTCATGCCGTGCTGCCACACTACTTTTGCGTCCATTCTGTCTCCTTTTGGGCTGGCCCAACTGACCAGCGTAAGATGGTTATCAGGTAAAGGCTCCTCTTTCGGCCTTACCGCAATTTTCGCATAGAAGGTTGAGCATGCTGTCGTATACGACCGGCCCTTTTCCGCAGTAAGGGCAGGTTTGGCCCCAACGCAGCCGCAGACCAGAGGCGCAAGCCTTGTCTGCCGAGCCAGTGGAGGCGGTTGAGCGCAAGCTGGCGGCTCGCTTCAGCCCGAGAGAAGGGTGTTGTTCATCTGCTTCAGTAGGCTTTATTGGTTCAACGGTCATCCTGGTGGCTCTGCTCCTGTAAACCCTGGGGCTCAGGGGTTAACCGGGCTGCACGGCTGCTGTCAGCGGCCAGTTGGGCAATACGTCAAAACTAAGCGCATCCAGCTGCTTGTGCATCAGATGCTGATATCCTGCCGCGGCAATCATGGCGGCATTATCCGTGCAGAGGTTCAGTGGGGGAATATGGACCCGGAATTTAGTCTGAGAACGGAAGCGTTCCCGCAATTCCTTGTTGGCGCTCACACCGCCAGCCACGATGATCTCGTGGGCTCCGAATTCTTCAGCGGCAGCCATGGTTTTTTCGAAAAGCGTTGCAGCCACTGCGGCCTGAAAGCTGGCGGCCAGGTCAGCCACTGGAAGCGGTTTGCCGGCTGATTTTAACTCTTCCACGGCGCGCAGAACGGCGGTTTTGACCCCACTGAACGAAAAATCATAGGGTTCCGCCAGGCGCGCCTTGGGGAAGTTGAATGACTTTGGGTTACCGTCTGCGGCGGCCTTTTGGATGGATGGGCCGCCCGGGTATGCCAGTCCCAATAGGCGGGCTACTTTGTCGAAAGCTTCACCGGCGGCATCATCAACCGTGCTGCCCAATGGGCGGTATTGCAGATGGTCCAGCATCAGCACCAGCTCGGTATGCCCGCCCGAGACCAACAGCGCCACGATTGGAAAGTGCGGTTCAGGTGAAGGTTGAGCGTCAGCGGGGTGCAGCCAGGCGGAATAAATGTGACCTTCGAGGTGGTTCACGGCAATGATGGGCAGTTCTGCGGCCATGGCCAAGGCCTTGGCGGCGTTGACCCCCACAACCAGTGAGCCAGCCAACCCGGGGCCGCGCGTCACAGCCACGGCATCCAGGTCTCGAACTTGCAGATGCGCCTGCTGCAGTGCTTCATTAATAGTGGCATAGATGGCCTTGATGTGTTCACGGGAAGCCAGCTCGGGGTAAACACCGCCAAATTGGGCATGCAAATCCACCTGGCTGGCGATGATGCTGCTCGTGATCACGCGACCGTTCGTGATGACCGCTGCGGCGGTTTCATCACAGGAGCTTTCGATCCCTAATACACGCAAGTCGATTTTCTTTGCCATTTTAACCTCTAACCGGAAGCACCAGGTCCATCGGAAAATCAACAAATTTGCTGAAGTTTCCTTGAGAATCCAGATACCAGGTGTCTTCCAAGCGGATGCCATAACCTTTTTCGGGATAATACAGACCGGGTTCGATGGTGAAAACAGACCCCGGCTTGAGAATGTTGGTCGGGTCGTCAGGTTTGCCTGACCAGGGTTTCTCATGCACATTTAAGCCGACGCCGTGCCCGAGGCTATGCACGTAACCTTGCTCGATCCGCGAGTTTTTGCGAATGGTGTCATGGCCCATGGATTCAAAAAGCTCACAGGCACGGGCTTGATAGATGGAAGGATTAGCCCCGGCTTGAAGTTCAGCAACCACGGTGTCGTAGACCTGGCGAACCTGTTCGTAAGCCTGATGAACTTCATCAAGCGCATACCCCAGGCACCAGGTGCGGGTGAAATCATAAAAGTAGCCACCACCAGCTTCGCAGGGGAAGATGTCAAATACGATCGTCTGCCCCAAGCGGATCGGATCAGCAGGCGTGCCGCTGCTGTGGGGAACGCCTGCGTCTCGGCCGATGGCAAAAATGGTATCTTCAGGGTTTTCAGCGCCCAGTTCTGCCAGCCACAGGTTAATCTGACTCTTGACCTTGCCGATGGTCAAGGCGTTGCCCTGCGCGTCCATGAGCGTGTCGCCATCATGTGGGCTGGAGGTCAGCAGGTCTTTGGTTTTTTGGACGACAGATACGGTAATCTCCCCCATCCGGCGGATGTGGTCCAGTTCTTCCTGGCTCTTGGTAGCGCGGGCTTCCATCAGAATGGCATCGCTCAAGTCGCCCTCAAAGCTCAGTTCCGGCAGGATCTGTTGCAGGCGCGCTATTACCGAATAAAACTCACCAAATTCCCGCATTCCATACAAAATCACCTTACCACGGGTAAGGCCGATATCTTGAAGAATTCGAGCGTATCTTTGTGCGGCAGCCTCGAGTGGATCACGATTGAAGCTCTCCAGGAACAGATTAAGCGGATAATTGGCGTAACTGATCAGGCGAAAACCGCTCTTGGCGGCTTCATCGCGTTCCATCGGTCCATGACAGAGCCAGGGAGTTTGACCCGGAAGGTAAAAGAGATCTGCGCCGGTCAGGTGGGCGCCACCGGTAAAGTACACCATGGCTGGGTTATGCTGGGCAGCACCGCTGATCCATAGTGCAGCTGTGTTTTGGTTAAGCATCAATTGATCGATATCTGTTTTCATTTAATTTCCTTATAATCTCCGAGCGCCTGTCTGAGCCCTGACAGAAGCGCTGCTTCTTGGCCCGGCAGCATAGTGCGCGGGTCCAACACCACCTGATCATCTTCAACCCGGGCGATGATCGGGAACGCCTGTTCTCTTAGACTGGCTAAGAATTGTTGCGGTGATTTTACCCGGACAGCCAACAGACGGGTAGGCAATGTCTCACCTGGCAGACTGCCGCCGCCGATGGTCGAAAAACCATCAATCACCCGCCCTGCGCCAACATCGGCTTGCCAGGCACGGGCTTGGAGGTCAAGCTGGGCGGCAGTGCGGGCGAGCATTTGATAGACCGGGATTTCTTCTTCCCAACGCCCACTCAGGTAAAGTTCGAGCGTTTTGGCAAGAACTGACAAGGCCAGCTTATCGGCACGTAATGCCCGGTAAAGCGGATGCCTGCGAATTTTCTCAATAAGCTCAGCGCTGCCAACGACGATGCCCGCCTGGGGACCGCCCAAAAGTTTGTCCCCAGAAAAGCACACCAGGTCAGCCCCTTGAGCGAGCGCTTCCGGGACGGTGGTTTCATGCGCTAAACCGTAGCGAGTGGTATCCACCAGCGCGCCTGATCCGAGGTCAAAAATGAGCGGAACCGAGAACGCATGCGCCAGAGCTGCCACCTCAGGCAGGTCAGGTTGGCTGGTAAAACCTGTCAGGCGGAAGTTGGAGGGATGAGCCAGCAAGATCGCTGAAGCGCCTTGCTCAAGTGCCGTCTGATAATCTGTCAGGTGGGTGCGGTTCGTCGTCCCGACTTCAAGCAGATGGCTGCCAGATTGACTCATCACATCCGGAATGCGGAAGCCTCCGCCAATTTCAATCAGCTGGGACCTTGAAATGGCGACTTTTTTTCGTTTGGTCAGGGCGCTCAGTACCAACAGCAGGGCACCGGCATTGTTATTCACCACCAGGCTGGCTTCCGCGCCGGTTAGACGTCTGAGCAGACGATCTGCGTGGAAGTCCCGCTTGCCGCGTTTTCCCCCTCCCAGGTCGAATTCGAGCGTGCTGTAGCCAGCGGAAACCTCGGCTGCAGCCTGCAGAGCGGCCCTTGCCAGCGGTGCGCGGCCCAGGTTGGTATGCAGGATCACACCAGAAGCATTAATGACTGGCCTCAAGCTGGGAAGGGCTTGCTTTTCCAGTTCATTTTGAGTGCGGGTAAGTATCTCCTGGTCGCCGGGAATGGCAATTTCGGGCGCAGGTTCCGCCCGAAGGCCCTGCAAGACTGAGCGCAGTGCTGAGAGCGTCCACTCTCTGCCGTACTTTTCTGTCAAGCGCTGCGCTTCGGGTAATTTGAGGAGAGAATCCACCGAGGGGATCTGACGCAGGTTGGTCATGGCGGGTTATTCGCCGGCATCCCCGGGCTTCCAACGGCTTTTTTCCCAGAGGCGCAGCATCAGCTCAACCAATAACAATCCGCCGGTCAAGATCAATGCCAGGGGCAGGGTGAGCACTCTGGCGATCTGCAGCCAGGCCAGCGCTGAAACCAAGACTCCAAACCAAATGGCCTGACGGATGATGACCGCGGGCTGAACAGGTGGATGGGATGGGAAGCGTAAGTTAAGAAAGTAAGTGACCGGCAAAAAGAAAGCCGAAACAAGGATTGTCAGAAAGAAGAAAAACAGCCAGCGCGGGCCGATGGTAGGGAGGGTGAAAAGCAGCATTGCTGCCAGACCAATCGCGCCAGCCAGCAGCAAAATGAAAAAGGCCGGTAAATACGCTTTGAAATTTTGGGAATCCGGATTGTTTTCCATTGTGTAAAATTATACTCTAAAGAAAGCTGATGCTTTCTTATCGGTCCAAATACACAATCTTTTTGTTGTTTTTGCATAAATGTATTGACAGTGTCGGTAATCGTGGTTAAGCTATGTAATTGTTTACAGTAATCCATTACATTTACCTGGATAAGCATCAAAAGCTGAGTGCGAAACACTCAGGAGGCGGATTAGCGGTGACAACCATCAAAGATGTAGCCAGAGAAGCAGGGGTGTCAGTTGCTACGGTTTCGCGTTTCTTAAATGGGAGCGGGCCGGTTGGAGCCGATACTGCCAGCAAAATTGAGGCGGTCATCCTCCGGTTGAATTACACGCCCAACCTGCTGGCCCGAAATTTCAGGCGCAATGAAAGCCATGTCATCCTGATACTTTGCCCCAACGTTACCAATCCATATTACGCACACATACTTTCCGGCATCGTCGAAACTTTTTATGAGCATGGTTACAGCGCTCTGATTTACACCACCGCAGATAACCCGAAAAGAGAATCGGAAGCGCTGGATATGCTGACAAAACGTCGGGCCGATGGCGCAATTTTAATGGCTGGGACGACGGATGAAAGTGTGCTGCTCAGTTTTGCCAGCCGTTTCCCGGTTGTGCAGTGCAGCGAATATGAACCCAGTTCTGACTTCCCGCGGGTTTCAATTGATAACTACCAGGCTGGCCTCGATGTGATGCGTTTCCTGATCGGTTTGGGTCACCGGCGCATCGCTACCATCAGCAGCGAGAACCATTATATTTCCACCAAATTGCGTTTGCAGGCTTATCAGGATGCACTGCGAGAGAATTCCATCATGTTGGATGAGCGCTATATCGCCTTAGCCTCAAAAGATTATTCTTTCCATTCTGGCAAAGCAAAGGCAACTGAGCTGCTCGGTCTGGCGCAGCCGCCAACCGCAATTTTTTGCATCTCCGACACCCTGGCGCTGGGTGCGGTCAGCGCTGCCGATGAAATGGGGCTTCAGGTTCCAAGGGACATTTCCATTACCGGATTTGATGATGTGGAACATACTACCATGTTTCATCCGTTTATCACCACAATTGCTCAGCCATGTTATGAACTGGGAAAGCGCTCAGCTTTATTGTTGATGGAAAAGTTAAACCAGACGACCAGCAATCACCATCAGATATTTCTTGCCCATCAACTGATCGTCAGGGAGACAACCGCTGGGTTAGGTCATTTGGATCAAACCGCCAGTACCATTTGAGTCTGGCGGAGAAGAGTCAATACATTCAAAGGAGAAAAGAATGAAAAAAATATTGATTGTTTTGTTGTCCGTAATTCTTCTGAGCAGCACCGTTTTGGCTGGCTGTGGTGCGCAGGAAGAGACGCCCGCAGTTGTTGAGGGCGCTAAGTATAAAATCGGTATTCTCGCTCCGGCAGTGACCCACGGTTGGGTTGCAGCTGTGGCTTACAATGCCGAACAGCGCTGTAAAGAACTGGCTGATGAGGTGGAGTATAAACTCTACACCAGCAATAATGCCGAAGAGATGACCACGCAGCTTGATGATCTGCTCACTTGGGGTGCCCAAGCGATCGTGGCTTTCCCGCAGTGGGAGGGCATGGAGGTTCCGATCCAGGCAGCGGTCGATAAGGGCGTGAAAGTTGTCAACTTTGACATCGAGATCAACGCCAATGGCGTTTACCGCGTGTCTGGCGACAACCGCGACATGGGTGTGCAAGGCGCCAAGTACATCGTTGACAAAATTGGTACCGAAGGCACCGTCGTTATGCTTGAGGTTCCGACCTCCGGATCTGTATCTGAGCTGCGCAAAGCGGGTTTCGTAGACACTTTGGCAGAAATCGCTCCGAACATGGAAGTGATCTCGTATGCGACCAAGTTCACCCGTGAAGATGGCCTGAAAGATATGGCAGACATCCTGACCAAGCAGCCCAAAATCGACGCGGTGTACTCTATGGACGATGAAACTTCCATCGGCGCACTGCAGGCCATTCGCGAAGCCAACCGCACCGACATCAAAGTGATCACTGGTGGCGGCGGCATGCAGGAATACTTCAAGATGATGCCTGAGAATCCCGATATCTGGATTGAATCGGCGCTGTACAGCCCGGCCATGGTTCGAGACGCTGTTGACATGGCGCTCAGACTGCTGAAGGGTGAACAAGTGGAACAAGTGGTGGTCATTCCCACGACGATTGTTGACCGCGATAATTACACTGAATTCCTGGATGAGAATTCACCTTACTAAACCGGTTGTTGGCTAAAGTATTAAATTGATAGGAAGGGAAGAGGCTGATGCCAGTCTGAAGCCTCTTCCCAAATGAAGGTGAGCGTCATGATTGTTGAGATGAAAGGGATAAATAAATCCTTCGGCGCGAATCAGGTGCTGAAAAATGTCGATTTCTCGGTGCATGGTGGGGAAATCTGCGCTCTGCTGGGCGAGAACGGCGCCGGAAAATCCACCCTGATGAACATTTTGGGCGGGGTTCTGCCGGCCGACTCGGGGAGTGTGTGCCTGGACGGCAACGAAGTCGTCTTTAAATCGCCTGCCGAGTCATTGAGCGCCGGTATTGCATTTATCCACCAGGAATTGAATCTGGTCAATGACCTCACCATTTATGAAAACTTATTTATCGGGCGTGAACTGACGCTCAAAAACGGCTTGTTGGATGTCAAATCCATGATCAGTGAAACCCAAGCGGTATTTGACCGCCTGGACATCAAAATTGATCCCAAGACCATGGTTCGGAATCTGGACGCCTCTTATAAACAGATTGTGGAAATTGCCCGAGCCCTATTGATGAAGGCTTCCATCATCATCATGGATGAACCGACGACGTCGCTGACGGTGAGCGAGATTAACCGCGTGTTTGACATGATGCGTGCGCTCCGGGAACATCAGGTAGGTATCGTCTTTATTTCTCATAAGCTGAATGAGGTCATGCAAATCTGTGACCGCTATACGATCCTGCGCGATGGCTGCAAGGTGGCTGAGGGCAAGGTGAGCGACGCAACTGTTGCAGAGCTGGCTCGAATGATGGTCGGGCATGAACTTCGCACGAAAACGCTGCAGCGCAAGAAAAAGTCTTCCAATGAAGTCTTGCGGCTGGAGAAGCTTTCGGATGGCTGGAATTTTAAAGATATCTCCCTGTCGGTTCACTCCGGTGAGGTAGTCGGGGTTACGGGGCTGCTCGGCGATGGCCGAAGTGAACTCTTTCAGGCCGTTTTTGGGGTTTCAAACCTTCATCATGGACAGATTTATCTGGAAGGCAAGCCGGTATCCATCCGGAACACTACGGAAGCCATTCAGGAAGGCATCGCCTATATCCCCCAGAATCGCAAAGAAAATGGCATCATCAAAGACATGACCATTTTGGAAAACTCGTCAATTGTGGCCTGGCCTTTTATTTCAAAATTCGGATTTATCGATCGAAAAATTCAAAACCAATTATTTGAAGAACAGGCCAAAAAATTACGGATTAAATTTGAACGAAAATCTGATTTGGTGACCAGTCTTTCCGGCGGCAATCAGCAAAAAGTGGTACTGGCAAAATGGCTGAACAAAAAACCAAAAGTATTAATCCTGGATAACCCCACCCAGGGGGTGGATGTTGGCGCCAAGGAAGATATTTACGACATAATTCTCAACCTGGCTGATGAAGGCGCCGCAGTGGTTGTTCTCTCCAGTGAGGCTCAAGAAATTATTCGGGTGTGCGACCGTGCTTTGGTTTTGTACCATGGCGAGCTTCAGGGTGAAGTCAGGGGTGAGACGATGAATGATCACGAAATTATGCGCCTTGCAACTGGTGTCGGAATGCAATGAAACAGGACGGGATGCGACGATGAGTGTAGCAATGAAACAAAAAGGTGAAAACGCGCTGACCTGGTTCCGCGATATGTGGGTATCCAAGCCCTTGTTTAGCACAGGTGCCGCCCTGCTGGTGATGATCGTACTCCAAACCATCGCTTTGGGTTTTAATTTTGGCAGCATTGGCGCCTGGTTTCAGACCTGGTCACAAAACTGGATCAACATCCTCCGAAATAACTCCGCAATCGGGATTATCGCACTGGGGATGACCCTGGTGATCATCTCAGGCGGGATTGACCTTTCGGTTGGGTCCACATTGGTGGCGATCGGTGCAGCGTTGATGATGCTGATAGATACCGGCCCAAAAGGCCTGCTGCTGAACCTGGGGATCACTGGTGTGCCCGCCTATATCATTGCGATTGTTGCCGCGGCTGTAATCGGGCTGGCTCTCGGGGAGCTTACCGGGTTATTGATCACCAAAGGCAAGCTGCCACCGTTTATTGCCACGCTGGGAACGATGAAGATTTTTCGCAGCGTCACACAGCAGTTTATGACAGGTTACAACCCTGTCGTGCCGACGCCTTTTCTCAAGATTGCCAGTCTCGAAATTGGCGGTCAGCTGATCATGCCAATCCTCTATTGGATCGTGTTTGCCCTGATCCTTTATATCGTTTCGACCCGCACAAAATTCGGCCGGCAGGTGATCGCGGTCGGTTCCAACGAGCGTGCCACCAAGCTTTCAGGCGTCAATGTCGACCAGATCAAACGCCGCATCTATGCAATCATGGGGGTTTTGGTCAGTTTGGCAGCCATCTTGCAGGTGGCACGCATCGGCGCGATGGATTATGCCAACGCTGGCAGCGGCTATGAGATGGACGCCATTTCGGCTGTTATCGTCGGCGGGACGCGTATGTCTGGCGGGAAGGGCACAATCTTGGGTACCGTATTGGGGACGCTGATCATTGCTGTGATGAATAACCTGCTCAACCTGTTGGGGGTTCCGCCCTTTTTGCGCGAAGCATTTAAGGGCGTGATCGTTATCGGAGCCGTGCTGCTTCAAAAGAAAGAAACCGTAGCTTAAGGCAAGCTTGAGGAGAGACACATGATCAAAGTTGGCATCATCGGCTGTGGAAAAATCGCCCAAAAACGGCATATACCCGAATACCTTGAAAACCCAGAAAGTGAGATTGGCGGGTACTACGACCTCAACCAGGCACGCGCCGCGCAGCTGGCCGGGCAATTTGGAGGTAAAGCGTACGCTTCGTATCAGGAACTGCTGGCGGATAAATCGATCGATGCCGTCAGCGTCTGCACTGCAAACCACACGCATGCTGAAATCACGATCGCGGCGCTCAAAGCTGGCAAGCATGTCCTCTGTGAAAAACCCATGGCAACCACGCTCGAAGACTGCGAAGCCATGGTCCGGACGGCCCAAGAACAGCATAAAATTTTGCTCATCGGACAGAACCAGCGGCTGGCAAAAGCCCACCAAAAGGCCAGGGAGCTGATCGCCAGTGGCGCCATCGGTAAAATTATTACCTTCCGTACGACTTTTGGGCATGGCGGGCCGGAGACCTGGAGCATAGATCCTGGTAAAAATGTCTGGTTTTTCGACAAAAAACAAGCCGTTATGGGCGCAATGGCCGACCTGGGTATTCACAAGACGGATTTGATTCACTTTTTGACCGGTGAGGAGATTGTTGAAACCACAGCCCGCTTGACTACCCTCGATAAAAGAGACGGTCAGGGAAATCTGATTGGCGTGGATGACAACGCCGTTTGCATCTACCGCCTGAGTGGAGGAGCGCTTGGCACCATGACAGTCAGTTGGACATATTACGGCCCGGAAGACAACAGCACAATCGTCTATGGTCAGAAAGGCATCATGCGCTTGTATGATGACCCGCGTTTTGGTATTCAGCTCCACCTCAACACGGGTGAAGCCATCTTTTATGAGATCGATCAGATCCAAACTAACCAGTCACAAACCAGCTCTGGCGTGATTGATGCATTTGTAGAGGCTCTAACCACAGGCAAACCTTCTGAACTGGCAGCCGAGTCTGTTTTAAAGTCGATGAGAGTGATTTTTGCCAGCATCGAGTCTTCTGAAATCGGGCGTCCAGTCGCCATCCAGCATCACTGAAAAAGGAGAATATCATGAAACTTGGGTTTGTCAGCGCCATTTTGGATGGTTGGACTTTCGAAGAGGTGATCGACACTGCGGCAGGCTATGGCTACTCAGCAGTAGAGGTGGCTTGTTGGCCGCGCGGAAAATCTGAGCGGCGTTATGCCGGGGTCTCACATATCGATGTGGAACGCCTCGACGAGGAACGGATTGAGCAAATCCAAAGCTATTGCCTTGAAAAGGATGTGGAAATTTCATCCCTGGCTTATTATCCCAACACCATGGATGGCGACCTTGAAAAACGCCAGGCTAACATTGACCACCTGAAGAAAGTCATCACCGCCAGTGCCAGGCTGGGCGTTAATATGGTCACGACCTTTATCGGCCGCGATCAAAACAAAACCATTGAAGACAACCTCGAGATTTACAAATCAGTCTGGCCGCCGATCATCGCCTGGGCTGAATCTCTGGGTGTAAAAGTGGCCATCGAGAATTGCCCAATGCTTTTCACTCGCGACCAGTGGCCCGGCGGCCAAAACCTGGCAGTCAGCCCGCGGATTTGGCGCGAAATGTTCCGCTTGATCCCTTCAAGCAGTTTCGGGTTGAATTTTGACCCCAGTCACTTCGTCTGGCAGATGATGGATTACGTCAGACCGCTGGAAGAATTCAAAGACCGGATCTTCCACGTCCACTTGAAAGACATCAAACTCTATCCGGATCGGCTGAATGACGTCGGCACCCTGGCCTATCCTTTAGACTATATGAGCCCAAAGCTGCCTGGCTTGGGCGATGTAAACTGGAGTCACTTCATTTCGGCTCTGCGCGACATAGGCTACGATGGCTTTACCTGTGTGGAGGTGGAAGACCGTTCCTTCGAAGGCAGCCGGGAAAAGATTTTGGATAGCCTTGAGCTTGCAGCCGAGTACTTATACCAATTTGTGATCTAAGCCAGACGCAAACCAGAAAGGCGGGCCGGGAGCATGCAAAGAATTGTCGCGGTGAACTCTAACACCTATCATGGCTTTCCCCTCGAAGCCGCACTCAGAGGCATCCGCCAGGCTGGCTTTCAGTATATTGAACTGACAGCAACCAAAGGCTGGACTGAACATGTTTTTCCGACCATGAGTTTTGCCGAACTTTGGGGCATCAAAGAAATGATCGCTGAAAGCGGCCTGACCCCCATCAGCCTGAGCGGGCATTGCAACCTGATGGATCGCCAGCGTATCGGGGATTTCATCGACAATATCCATTTGGCAGCGTTTTTCGGCTGTCAATACATTATCTCCTCTGTAGGAGAGGCACACCTGCAGGACAAAGCCAAATTGTCAAATGAGCAGGCTGCCCAACAGATTCGCGAATTGGTACCCCATCTGGCGGCCAGTCATCTGCGGCTCGGGCTTGAAAACCATGGTGACCATGCCACTGGCCAAATTATTCAAGAAATCGTCAAGCTGGTACAGTCGGAACAGGTCATGGTCAACTATGACACTGGCAACGTCATTTATTATGGCGGCTTGGATCCATTGCCTGATTTGGCTGCCTGTGTCGATTCAGTCGGCCATATCCATTTGAAAGACAAAATTGGCGGATTACGGGAATGGAATTTCCCGGCGTTAGGCGAGGGGTCGGTTAATTTCCCTGCCATTTTTGACTTGCTTGACCAGAGCGGCAACAACTGCCCTCTGAGCATCGAAATTGAGTTTACCGGCAAAGGCCCCGCCAGCCTTGAAGAAGTCGATCAGAGCGTGCAGAAGTCATTCGCTTACCTCAAAAAAATTGGCCTGAATTTTTGAGTACAAACCGGCATTGGATTACAGGGAGCCTGGGATGATTCGGATCGGTATTGTTGGCAGCGGTGGCATGGGAACGGTGCACTACAGCAATTATGGCTACATTCCAGACTGTCAGGTAGCAGCACTGACGGACGTCGGTCCGCGGGGTGAGGAACGGGCGCGGGAATGGGGGGTGCCCTTCTATGAAAGCATTCCGGCGATGGTCGAAGCGCAAAACCTGGATGTGGTGGATGTGTGTTCCCCAACCTTCCTGCACAAAACGCATGTCGAACAGGCTTTGAGAGCAGGCGTCCACGCCATCACCGAGAAGCCGGCGGCGCTGCATCTCAGCGACGTGCAAGAAATGTTTGACCTTGCCGACAAACAAGGCCGGCAGATTTATGTCGGTCAGGTGCTGCAGTTCACAAAAGAGGTCGAGGTTTTGCGAGGTTTGGTTCAAAGCGGAGAATACGGTCGGCCATTGGACGCATTTTTCGAGAGACTATCCGCCCGACCGCGTTGGGTGCAAAATGATTGGCTTTTTGACCGGCAAAAAAGCGGTCTCTTGCCTTTTGATCTGCATATTCATGATCTTGATGTCATTGTCAGCCTGTTTGGTAAGCCACTGTCGTACAGCTTTACGGCTTCGCATAGCAGCGAGCGGGCTTTTCCGGAACATTACCGCTTTCTTTACGAATTTGATGGGCTGCACGTCAGCGCAGAAGCAGCCTGGTACAATGCGGATTTCCCATTTACCGCCCGCTGGCGGGTTTACTTTGAAAATGCGGTCGTGGTGAACGACGGCTCGAACGTGACGGCTTATCAATTCGACCAGCCGCCGCGCATCTTCGATACGCAAGATCTGCCAAAGATCCCCACCGGCATCAACCTTCCACCAACCGGTATGTTTAAAGCCGAGCTGAGCCACTTTGTCGACTGCATTCAGTCCAACCGGCCATCTGACAAGGTGACCCGCCAGCAGGTGCTGACCGTGATCGGTTTGCTGGAAGAGATCACCGCCGGATCCTGACGAGCTGGGTTCAAAACCGAGGTAAATTAATCGTGTTTTAACAGGGTGTGGGCCCGCTACAAGCGCCTGGCCGAAGGGGAGAAAAAAGCAAGCCAATTCGCTTTGGGTTCGCTGCACCAGTGAGAAGCCCAGTCGTTGACGGGGCGATTCGGCTGTGATAAACTGCATTCGTTCAACCAGGCAGCTGCAGTAAACCCGGCTTGAGCAATTTACCTTCACGCTCAGAAAAAGCCCGGCATTTGGCAGCTTCTGGAGGACGGGTTTTGCTGGTTGACGTACCGCAGCCTCATACAGAGGCTTTTTTTGTAGTCAATAAAGAGGTCATCATGGCATTGGACAGCATTACGAAAAACATGCGATATCTCGACGCGCTGAGCAAGCGCGTTCTCATTTATGACGGCGCAATGGGCACCACCCTGCAGACAATGAACTTGAGTGAGCAGGATTTCGGTGGGGCAAAGCTGGTCGGCTGCAATGACTGCCTGGTGCTCAGCGCGGAACATATCATAGCGAATGTTCACCGGGCTTTTTTGGAAGCCGGCGCAGACGTTATTGAAACGGACACATTCCGGGCAAACCGCCTCACCATGCGCGATTACGGTTTGGAGGAGCGCGTTGTGGAGATGAACCGCAAAGCCGCCCAGATTGCGCGCCAGGCTGCGGACGCGTTTGCCAGCGCAGAGCAGCCCAAATTTGTGGCAGGTTCCATGGGGCCAACCGGAAAACTGATCTCGACTGATGACCCGCAAATGTCGGATGTGACCTTTGAGGAGCTGGCCGAAGTTTACCGCGAGCAGGCCCGCGGGCTGATCCAAGGCGGTGTGGACCTGCTGCTGATCGAAACTTCCCAAGACATTTTGGAAGTCAAAGCGGCAGTTGAGGGCATCAAACGCGCATTTAAGGATGAAGGCCTGGTGCTGCCAATCCAGGCGCAGGTCACATTGGATGTGAACGGTAAAATGCTGCTGGGGACGGAAATTTCCGCTGCCCTGGCGATTTTGGAGGGGGTCGGCGTCAATATTGTCGGGTTGAATTGTTCCACCGGCCCGGAGCACATGCGGCCATCCATTCAATACCTCAGCGAACATGCCACGCTGCCAGTTTCCTGCATTCCGAATGCCGGCCTGCCGATGAACGTGAACGGTGAAGCGGTTTACCCGATGCAGCCGGCTGAATTTTCAGATCGGCTGTCAGAATACGTCAGTCAATATGGCGTGCGCGTCGTTGGCGGATGCTGCGGCACCACCCCGGAGCATATCCGTCAGCTGGCAGACAAAGTACACCGTCTGGAACCCGCTTGGTCTGCCAAAGAACCACAGGCCTACCTGGCTTCGCCGACTGAAGCGGTGGCCATCGAGCAGGAGCCCGTGCCGTTTCTGATCGGAGAGCGCCTGAACGCCCAAGGCTCGCGCGCCTTTAAGCGGCTGCTGCTGGCGGAAGATTTTGATGCCATGCTGCAGATTGCACGCGACCAGGTGGAAAGCGGGGCACACGGTCTGGACGTCAGCGTGGCTGTCACCGAGCGCAGCGATGAAGGCGAAATGATGCGCAAGTTGGTAAAGCGCTTGTCGCTGGAAGTGCCGGTGCCGCTGATCATTGACACCACCGAACCCGATGTGGCAGAAGCAGCGCTTCAAACGGCGCCGGGGCGCTGTCTGATCAATTCCACCAACCTGGAGTCCGGGGAAGCAAAGCCGCGAAAAATTTTCGCGTTGGCTAAAAAGTACAGTGCGGCAGTGCTTTGTCTGACGATCGATGAAGAGGGGATGGCCAAGACTGGCGAGAGAAAACTGGCTGTAGCGCAGCGTCTGGTGAGGCTGGCTCAAGATGAATTTGACCTGCGTGCGCAGGATCTGGTGTTCGACGACCTGACTTTCACCCTGGCTACCGGTGAAGAGGCCTACCGCGATTCAGCATTGGAAACCCTGCGCGGAATTCGCCTGATTAAGCAGCACATCCCCGGCGCCCACACCTCCCTGGGCGTGAGCAATGTTTCTTTCGGCCTGTCGCCGGCATCGCGCAAGGTGTTAAACAGTGTTTTCTTGCACCATGCGGTGGAAGCCGGCCTGGATATGGCCATCGTCAACCCGGCCCAGGTCGTGCCTTATGGTGAAATTCCCGGCGAACAGCGCGACCTGGCTGAGGCACTGATTTTTAACCGGTCAGAGCATGCTTTGGCGGATTTTATTGCTTATTTTGATGCCCATGCCGAGGCGGAAGCCGTCGGTGGGCAAAAATCGGACCCCTTTGAGGGGCTGACCCCTGCAGAGCGGCTTTTCAAACGCGTCCTGACCCGAGTCAAAGCCGGCGTTGAAGAAGATATCGACCTCCTGGTGCTATCTGACCCCAACCAGCCGAGCGGCGAAGCTGCGGTTGCCGTGTTAAATGAGGTTTTATTGCCGGCCATGAAAGAAGTCGGCGATCGCTTTGGTGCCGGCGAGCTGATCTTGCCGTTTGTGCTCCAATCCGCGGAAGTGATGAAAAAAGCTGTGGCTCACCTTGAAAAATACCTTGACCGGCAGGAGGGTTTGAGCAAAGGCAAATTGGTTTTGGCCACTGTTTTTGGCGACGTGCACGATATCGGCAAGAATTTGGTCAAGACCATCCTGGCCAATAATGGTTATGAAGTTGTAGACCTGGGCAAGCAGGTGCCTGCCGAAAAAATCATTGCTACTGCGATAGAAGAGAACGCTACGGCCATCGGCCTGAGTGCGCTGCTGGTTTCGACCAGCAAGCAGATGCCGTTGATCGTCAACGAACTGCACCGGCGAAAGTTGAATATTCCGGTTTTGATTGGTGGAGCGGCCATCAACCCGCGCTTTGGCTGGCGGATTCTGCGTACTGAAGATGGTGAATATTACCAGCCCGGGGTTTTCTATTGCAAAGACGCCTTTGAGGGGCTGTCAGTGATGGATGCGCTCACCGATGATGCCAAAAAGCAAGCCCTGCTGGCCGAAACCCGGCGCAAGGCCGATCATGAATTCAATGCATCAGCAGCCCGCGAAGCCAAACCAGCGGTTCAACGGCGCTCAGCTTTGGAACCGGCGGAGTTTATTCCGCAGGTCAACAGCTGGGGTCCGCGTGTTGTGCGAGATATCCCACTGCAGCTGGTGGCAGAGCAACTTAACCTGAACGAGCTCTACCGCCTCTCATGGGGAGCCAGAAATGCACATGGAGCGGAATGGGAGGAGCTGCGCAGGCAGTTTGACCTTCGCAGAGTGGCGATGCTGGCACAGGCCCAAAAAGAAGGATGGCTGCAGCCACAAGCCGTCTATGGCTATTGGCCAGCCCTGACTGAAGGGGATGAATTGGTGGTCTACGACCCGGAAACAATTAACGCAGCCCATCCGCAGGAACTGGAACGGTTTGCCTTCCCACGCCAAACCATTGGCGAAGGCTTGAGCCTGGCGGATTACTTCCTGCCGGCAGGTTCCGGCCGTTTTGATGTGGTCGCTTTTCAGGTCGTCACTGTTGGCCCGCGAGCAACGGAACGCTTCGAAGCGATGGACAAACAGGCTGATTACTCAGAAGGTTACTATTTGCATGGGCTGGCCGTCCAGATGGCTGAAGCTACGGCAGCCTACCTGCATGATCATATCCGCAAAGAATTGGGCTTGAAACCGGGTCAGGGCCTGCGCTACTCTTGGGGGTACCCAGCCATACCCGAGTTGGCCGATCACCAGAAAGTTTTCAACCTGCTGCCGGCCGAGAGCGCCCTGGGGATGCACCTGACCGCTGCCTATCAATTAGTCCCGGAGGAGTCTACCGCCGCAATTATCATCCATCACCCGCTGGCTCGCTACTTTAATGTGGGCGTCAACCGGGTGGATCAACTGTTGGGCTAAAGCCGCCTTCAAACCTCGCTGAGCGCGGGCCGGCAATCAACCTGACCGCGCAGTGCAGGGCTGCCCCTCCTGGCAGTGCCTCTTTTTTGCTTTAAGCTGATTGTTGCGGTAGTTGCGTGCAGGCGGCAGGCCTGCCAGCTTGGGGATGGAGTAGAATAACGGGGACGGAGGAACATCCTATGACAAAGCGATTCTTAATGGTTCTCAGCGTCGCAGCCCTGCTGCTGGCTGGCTGCGGCGGGCAGACTACCCCAACCCTGACGGATTCTCAGCAGACTGCGGTTTATCAAACCTTGACGGCAATGGCGAGCGAAAACGCCACCGACACGGCGACACCAGCGCCTTCGCCCACCCCGACCCCTGAGCCGACAGCCACGCCCGAGCCTTCCACTTCAGTTGGACCGGATCAATTCCCTGCGGGAGTGAACCCGCTGACCGGTTTAGCCGTAAGCGATGCCGAAATTTTGGACCGCCGGCCGGTGCTCATTAAAGTCTCCAATTTTCCGGTGGAAGGACGGCCCCATTCCGGGCTTTCATTCGCCGATATTGTTTTTGAATATTACATTGGCGCAGGCTCTAACCGTTTTGCAGCATTGTATTACGGGCAGGACTGCACTCAGGTTAACCCCGTGCGCTCCGTCCGGCGGGTAGATGGCCAGCTGGCGCGTCTCTATCAGGCGGTGTTGGGCTACTCAGGCGGCAATGAAGAGAATGTGCTTCCGGTGATTTATGAGCTGCTCCCCGGACGGACTCTTGCCGAGGGACTTTGCCCGGGCATCTGTGATGATGGGCACCACTGGGTGACCACGGTGTATGGGGACTCAGCCGCTCTGACACGCTACTTCAAGTCAACTGGCGCCGATACCGGGGCAGAAGATTTGACTGGCATGCGCTTTGATGAAAAAGTTCCGGAAGGCGGTCAGCCGGGCGATGATGCCTGGGTGAAATATACCGACTACACCATGAGTGAATGGGTGTATGACCCGACCAGTGGCAAATATCTGCGCTGGACGGAAGACCCGACCCAGGGATATATCATGATCCCGTTGGTAGACCGCATCACCGGTGAACAACTGGCCTTCTCTAACGTGATTGTGCTCAACACATATGTGACCGAGTACACCACAGTTTTGCATGACATGACCCTCCGCGATAATCAAGAAGGTCAGACCGCCACAATATTCCGCGATGGTCAGGCTTTTGAGGTGACCTGGAAAGCCACCGACCCGGACAAACCGCTGCAATTTTTTGATGCTCAGGGTCAAGTTTTTCCGCTAAAACCGGGCAATACCTGGATGGCGCTGATTGGAATCACTTCTGATGTGGCGACTGAGGCCGGGGAGTGGGTGTTTAACTTCCGCATCCCCTGATGTCAGATGCGAACACTGGTAATCTCTGACGTTCATTCTAATCTGACAGCACTGGAAGCAGTGATTGCCGCTGCCGGTCAGTTTGAGCGCGTCTGGTGCCTGGGGGATATTGTGGGATATGGCCCGGACCCCAATGAATGCATCGCACTCATCCGAACGCTGCCGGAAGTGACCTCGATTATGGGTAACCACGATGCTGCCATTATGGGGTTCTTGGACCTCAACGCTTTTAATGACGGAGCGCGCCTGGCCATTGAGCAGCAAGCAAACATGCTTACTCAGGAGAGCAGAGATTTTTTGGAGCTGTTGGATGTACGCACAGCCCTCGGGGAGGTATCTTTTGCTCACGGCAGCCCACGCAACCCGATCTGGGAATATATGCTCAGCTACCCGGTGGCAGAGGCCAACTTTGATGCATACGACACCCAGATTTGCCTCTTTGGTCACTCGCATGTACCGATGATTTTTATAGAAAACAAGCCAGCCAAACCGTTAGCCTTGCTGCCTGCGCATGCTGATATGTGGCGTTCCCAGAAGCGGTTTATGCTTAACCCGGGTTCGGTTGGGCAGCCCCGCGATCATAACCCTAAAGCCTCTTTTGTGATCTATGATGATGAAGAGCAAATCTGGCAGTTTCAACGGGTGAGCTACGACATTGACAGCGTGGCCGAGCGCATCATCAAGCGCGGACTGCCAGCTTACTTTGGCAAGCGCCTTTTCCAAGGGGATTGAAAGCCCGCCAGCGATCTTGGGTAGGGGAACAAAAGTGTAAATTTGGCGTCTATAGGTAAGTGAGATAGATGCGATTAGCGCATGCCCAGGTTATTGATGAGGAGAAGAGATGAAAACGAAATTGTTTGTTGTCAGTTTGTGCGCGCTGCTGGTACTGAGTGCCTGTGCACAGGCCAATGATCAAATGGTCGCTCCAACGGAAGCCCCAGCTGTGGATTATGGCTATGATGACAAGAACAACAGCACTGCCACAGAGGCCGAAATTGCCGGGGCGGCGGTCCCTGGTGCAGAAGAACAGTCCCAAGATCGTCTGGTGATCCGCCGCGCTGAGATGGAAGTTGCCGTTGTGACCCCGGAGGACGCAATGGCGGAACTTTCCGCCTTGGCTAATTCTATGGGCGGTTATGTCGTGTTTTCCAATAGTTGGTCCGAAACTAACCCGCAGGGGATTACCTTCCGGCGGGCATCCATTACAGTGCGGGTACCCGCGGAACGGCTGGAAGAGGTGATGGCGAAAGTCCGTCTCATGTCAGCCAGCGGAAAAGATGGCATCATCAGCGAAAGCGTCTCCGGTGAAGATGTCACTTCGGACTATGTCGACTCGCAGTCGCGCCTGCGCAACCTTGAAGCTGCGGAAGCCCAACTGACAGAGCTTTTGGACAATACCACCGATCTTGACGCCACCCTAAAAGTTTTCAACGAGCTGACCAGGGTTCGTGAGGAGATTGAGGTTTTGGAAGGCCATATTAAATACCTGGAAGAGTCCTCAGCTCTCTCGTCACTGACGGTTTCGTTTGTTGCCGAAGCTTCCGTGCAACCGATTGAGATTGCCGGTTGGAAGCCGGAAGGGACCGCCAAAAAGGCCGTGCAGCAGCTTATCGTAACCCTGCAAGCCATCGGGTCGGGCCTGATTTGGTTCGGAATCTACTGCCTGCCCTTCCTGATCCCGTTGGGTTTGGTTGTTTACTTCATCGTCAAAGGCGCAAAGAAGCGCAAGGAAGCCCGCAAAATCGAATCGGAAGCGGTTGCCCCAGAAGCTGAAAAGAAGTAACCGGTTTTCCTAAACATAGACTGGAGAGGCTGTCACGCCGGCAGCCTCTCTGTTTATTTAAAGTGCAGGATGATTGGATCCATATCCGGCAGACTGAGAGGCAGGCGGAGCAGCTGCCCGGGCAGCGCTTCGATGCTGAGTGGCTGGCCGTCCTGTTCGATCGCAGTCGGAGCATCTGGGCAGTAGACCAGACAGCTCCCCTGGGCGGCACGGCTTACGTCCAAAGTCAATTCCAGGCTATCCCCGTTCCATGCCCAGCGGCTGACTTCCATCCCTTGTGAAAAATGAATATCGCTGCCCAGGTAGAGCGGCTGCCCGTCAAGCGGGCGAAGTCCGAAAAGCCGGCAGCCATGGGCGGCTACGCTCCTAAAATCTAACCGGCCGCTGCGGATTGTGAAAACCTCACCAGTCCAAAATTCGCGCCCTATCCACTCCTGAGCCGGGTCGAATCCCCATTCGGCCGGGATGAAGGTCAGATCGGCTGGTTTTGCAGACCAATTGAAAAGCGCCAGCAGCCAATATTCGCCGGCCGGGCTGGTCAACTTCTGCAACAGGTTGCTGGGCGGGTTTGCGGCAAAGCGACCCCTAATCTGGGCCGCAGACTGGAGGGGCGGCATCAGGCTCTGCGCGATGTGCAGGCGCTCTGCCGGCAGGCGGGTCAGGTCGTCTGAAAGCAGCAGCGCTCCGCCCGTCATTGCAATGGTGGTGGCCAGTGTCTGCACTTCTGCCAGGCTGAGTTCGGAATCTGGTCGGACCAGCAAACAATCCGGGTCATTGCGCCACCAGTACTGGTCCAAATCTGCCCGGGTGAGGATGTTTTGAATGGCATTGCGGGCGCAGGGCATGCTGGGTTCCTTCCGAAAAGGGAAGCGCAGCCCCATGAAATTTGGCTCCCAGCTGGGTGCGACGTCTTCGCTGATGCGCATCAGGTCGACGATCCCGATCGCACTGCCGAGGGGGCAGCCACAGCCCAACAAGGTAGCGTCTGGGCCGGCCTCCTGGCGGATTGCCTCCAACCCTGTGCGCAGAACCTGGGCGCGGGTACGGGTCGGGTCAGCATGTTTTCCGGGGAGGGCTGCCGCGTACAAAAAATCCAGCTTCAAGTAGGGGAAGCCCCATTCACTGACCGCCTTACGGATCACAGCGCGCGTGTATTCCAGCGCTTCGGGGTTGGTCAGGTCAAAAGCGGTGGTGAGCGTGTTCCAGCCAAAGCCAGCATTCACCGGCCGGCCGCGCCTATTGCGCAGCAGCCACTCGGGGTGCCGTTTGATGATGGGAGAGTTGCGCTGCAGGATGAACGGGGCCAGCCAGATGCCAGGGGTGAGGCCGGCTTGGCGGATTTCAGCCGAGAGTTGTCCAAGCCCATGCGGGAAGCGCTCATTGAATTCAAACCAATTGCCGACACTTTGCTCGTAGCCATCGTCAATTTGAAACAAGTTGAGCGGCAGTTCGCTTGCATGGGCGGTCACTTCCTGCAAGTTGGCTCTGAGCACACGCTCATCGATTTTGGTGAAGTATTGGTACCAGGAACACCAGCCGAGGGGCGCCTCCGGCGGGATGCGCGCGTGGTTTTCGCGCGCAGCTGCCTGCAGATAGACGGCGAAAGGAGCGGGAGAGGCCAGGTTGGTAAACCCAATCGCCGCCCAATCACTGACCAGCTGAGAGCCGGGGGCCAGCAGCACGCGATCTGCATCGGCCCACATCTGCATCTGGGGCGGATGGGTCAGCTGGGCAGTCAGCGAACCAAATTGTTCTTTCTGTGACAAAAAACCGGCCACAATGCCACACCCACTGCTGCGATCCCCGAGCAGGGCGAACATATCGGAGGAAAAATGACCGCGTTGATGAAAAACTGGCGTTCCCGAATTGTTAATCATGGGTTCAGTTAAGAAGCCCAGGCGCGTGCGCTGTTGACGGTCAGCCGGTTGGTAAACAGCCGCAGGTGACCAGGATTGCCAGCCGTTACTGTAGAAGCACAGCTGTGCCTCCGTGTCGGGTACTGCGGCTCCGAAGCGCAAATTTTGCGTGTCGAAGATTGTCAGGCGCTCAGGGAAGATAGGGTGCTCTGAATTATTTTTAAGGGCCATTCGGCTGAGTAGTAGAGCCTGGTCTTCGAGCAGGCCCAGCTCCACGGTAAACTCCTGCTGGCTGAGGGCTTCGTCGTAAATCAGGCTGGCATAGCTCAACAAACCATTGGGAGTGTGCACTTTGAGGCCAAAATCGGCTTGCCGCAAGCTGAGCCTTAGTGGGCCATGCGGGCCAGGCAATGCAGAAGTGGAAAAGCTGAAATAATAGGAGGCTGGCCCCAGGCGGGCCTGGCTGCCGGTCAGGTCACTCAGTGTGAATGTGCACCGTTCGGCGTCAATTTCGAGCTGGAGCCAGGGGCTGCCTAGCGATGAATTCATCGGGACCAGACGTCCAGCAGTGCTTCAAAAGCGATTGGTCCCTGGCGGATGAGTTTCAGGTCTGCCTGACTGCAGTCGACAATCGTTGAAGCCTGGCCGATATTCAGCCGTCCTCCGTCAATCAGCAGGTCAATGCGGCCTGCCAGCTGCTCAAAAACTTCAAGCGCTGTCTGCGGATTGGCAGCGTCAGACCGGTTGGCGCTGGTGACTGCCAGCGGCCCAGTTGCTCGCAGCAGCTCCAGCGCAAAGGGCTCATTGGGCATGCGTACGGCCACGCCCGGGTATGGTGTCAATTCTCGGGGCAGTTCAGCGCGCTTTGGCAAGATGAGTGTTAGGGCTCCCGGCCAAAAGCGGCTCATCAACCGCTGGGCGCCTTTTGGAAGTACGCTGACCACCTGATCCAGCTGGTCAAGAGCACCCACCAACAGCGGCAGTGCTTTTTCAGTTGGCCGCTCTTTTGCGCTGTACACATCCCGCAGAGCCTGGGGGTCAACTGGGTTTGCTGCCAGGCCGTACAGGGTGTCAGTCGGAAACACAACCAAACCTCCGGCAGCCAAAATTGCTTTCGCCCGATCCAATGCCGTCGGGTCTTGGACGGGGAGCATAACGGTTTCGCGCAGGTTCATTGGCCCATCCTTTCCACCCTGACCAGACGGTCCCGCCCGGCCAGGTCTGACAGGAGTGAAACTTCGGCTTCGGGGAAAGCCCGTTGGGCGCGCCGGACTGTTTCCGCCCCCAAGGCAGCTTCAGTTTCGAGGAGCAGCAACCCGGGGTTTTTTAGCCATTGGGGTGCGGTTGCCAAAAGGCGGCTGATCAGCTGCAGCCCATCTGCGCCGCCATCCAAAGCCAGCCGGGGCTCATACGGCAGGCTGTTGACCTGGCGCACCCTGGCGCTGGGGATGTAAGGAAGGTTGGCGCAAATCAGATCGAGCGGGCTGGGCTGCTCTGGGAGCAAATTGACAGCGATAAATTCGATTTGATTTTCGACGCTGTGCCGGCGGGCATTTTCGGATGCCAGCTCGAGGGCTTCTGTGGAGATATCGCTGGCCACCAGTCTTAATCTGCGATGCCGCGCAGCCAGGCTGATGGCAATGCAGCCTGAACCGGTGCCAACATCGGCTGCCCGCCGGGCCAGCGGGTGAGCGCTTAGCCAGGCATCGGCTTGTTCTACTAACATTTCTGTTTCGGGCCGGGGGATGAGCACTGCCGGGCTCACTTTGAACATCAGGCCCATAAACTCCTGTTGGCCCAAGATGTAGGGCAGGGGTTCACCAGCCAGCAAGCGTTCTGTCAGTTCATCCAACTTTGCTTTTTGGGCGGGGGTAAGGTGAGCTTCGGGATGCGCCAACACCCAGGTTTTTTCGCGCCCCAAGACATGCGCCAACAGGACCAAACTGAGCTGATGGGGGAACTCCAGCGCTGAAAGCTGCCCGCCGAGTTCAGTCAGCGCGCCCGGATCACTGTGCTCAGACATTGGTTTCGAAGTTTGCCAATCTTTCCGCTTCATCCGCCAGCTGGAGCTCGTTAATGAAGGTATCCAGTTCATAGCCGGCCATGACACCGGGCAGGTTGTATGATGATACGTTGATGCGGTGATCGGTAACTCGTGACTGGGGGTAATTATAGGTACGGATTTTTTCCGAACGTTCGGCGGTGCCAATTTGCGAGCGGCGGGTGGCATCCAACTCATTTTGCTGTTTTTGCAATTCCATCTCATACAGGCGTGCCCGCAAAACGCTCATTGCCCGCTGGCGATTCTGCAGCTGGGAGCGCTCATCTTGGCAGGCAACAATCAGGCCGGTGGGGAGATGGTGGATGCGGACGGCCGTCATGTTCTTTTGAACGTTCTGGCCGCCAGCCCCGGCGGATTTGTAAACATCCACCTCAATGTCACTCTCGGGAATATCGATTTCAATGTCTTCAACCTCAGCCAAAACCGCAACGGTCACGGTAGAGGTATGAATGCGCCCCTGGGATTCGGTTTCGGGCACACGCTGTACACGGTGAACCCCGGATTCAAATTTGAAGCGGGAATAAGCCCCTTTTCCTTTAACCGAAAAGGTGACTTCCTTATAACCCCCGATGCCCGTTTCACTGGCGGAAATGATCTCGGTTTTGTAATGGTGCAAATCGGCGTATTTGAGGTACATGCGTAGCAAGTCGGCCACAAACAGCCCGGCTTCGTCGCCACCGGTGCCGGCGCGGATCTCGATGATCACATCGCGCTCGTCGCGTGGGTCTTTGGGGACCAGCAGCGTTTTGATCTGCGCCTCCAGCGCATCTTTTTCCTGGCGGAGCTCCTCCAATTCGGTCTTTGCCAGGTCCAAAAGCTCCCCTTCGGCACTACTGATCAGGGCTTCGGTCTCCGCGGTGCGGGCAAGGTTCTCCTTGTAACGCCGCGCAAGCAAGACCACGGGTTCAAGCTCGGCCCGTTCTTTTGAAAGTTCTCCCATTAATACGTAGTCAGAGCCGGCATCAGCCAGATGCTGGTCCAGCTCTGCAAAATGTTCAAGGATGGCATCAAGTTTTTCTATCATTCCAATGACTATCTTTCCGATTGATCAGGCGGGTATTATACCATCGGGACTGGCGCCGGCAGCGTCTGAGCGGATAACAGGATTATCCGTGGCTTATGCTTGTTCATCAGCCTTCATTGTGTATAATCATTCTCCGGGAGTGATTATGCAGCTATATTTTATCCGCCATGGGCAGTCCGAAAACAATGCCATCTGGGACGAAAAAAGTTACAGTGCCGCCCGGGTCTCTGACCCGCGCCTAACTGAAAAGGGTGTGCTTCAGGCGAGCTATCTGGCCGAGTTTCTGGCACAATCGCGCGCTACCAGCGGAGATGACTGGATCGATTCGCAGAATTGCGCTGGTTTCAAGCTGACGCATCTTTACTGCAGCTTTATGGAGAGAGCCATTCAGACCGGCAGCATCCTCTCTGAGCGTCTGGGGATTCCCTTGTTTGCCCACCCCGACATGTTTGAAGTCGGCGGGATTTACCTGGAAACATTGGTCGAAGATCAACCAGTGATCAGCACAGAGTACGGTCTGACCCCTGCCGATCTTAAGCAGCGTTATCCAAAGTTGCAGTGGGTACAGCCCATTGGCGACCAGGGCTGGTGGCAGGGTGGGCGTGAAGACCGTCCGGCACGCATGGAACGCGCCAAAAAAGTGATTGCGTATCTTTACGAACAACATGGCGGAACAGAAGACCGCGTGGCAGTAATTACCCACGGCAGTTTTTTTGGGTATCTTTTTCGGGCACTATTTCATCTCGATCTGGAGTACACTGGCAGTACCGGCAGCTTGCCTTACGGGCTGCTTTTGAACAATTGCGGGATCACGCGCTTTGAAATCAGTGAACAAAAAGCGACTTTGGTTTATCATAACCGTGTGGATTTTATGCCCTGTGAACTGATCACCTAAACTTGCAGCGCGTTTTCTGCTCAGGGCAGCCATTGGCTGTACCGGCTGATAAAAATGAAACAGAAAATCAAATAAAAAAAATTACAACAAGAAAGACAATTAATGCCTGTTTATGCCAATATTTTATTAATAGCGATCCTGTTCTTTTTTAACGCAATTTTCGCCATGTACGAGATTGCAATGGTGGCCGCGCGCAAGCCCCGCCTTCAGCAAAGCGTGGAGGAAGGCGCGAAGGGCGCACAGGATGCATTGGATCTGCTGGCGGACCCTAACCAGCAATACCTTTCCACGGTCCAGATCATGATCACACTGATCGACACGCTGGCGGGCGGCATCGGCGGTGCCAGGTTGGCAAAACCTTTGGCTAATCTGCTGAGTACCATTCCCTGGTTGAGCACCTCCAGTGATACCGTTGCCCTGATCCTGGTGGTGGTGGCGATTACCTATTTCTCGATCGTGATGGGTGAACTGATCCCGAAACGGCTGGCAGTCAGCCAGCCTGAGAATGTCGTCATCAGGCTCTCTCCGCTGGTAAAAACTATGACGCGCATCCTGCGCCCGATCACCAAGCTCCTGGCTGCGTCTACCAACCTGGGGTTGAAGGTGTTCAGGATCAACACCGAGACCGGGCCGGTAATCACCGAGGACGAGATCAAGGTGTTCATCGAACAAGGCCGCGACATTGGGGTCTTTGAAGATACTGAAACCGATATGTTTAGTGGCATTTTCCGCTTGGGCGACCGCCGGGTTGACGCGCTTATGTCACCCCATACTGAACTGACCTGGATTGATCTGGAAGACAGCCGCGAGCAGATTCTGCACGTCCTCACCCATTCCGAGTTTTCGCGGATCCCGGTTGCCCGCGGCAATCTGGATGACATCGTCGGCATGATCAATATTAAGGATTTGGTCGGGGTCGATATTTTTGCCCCGGAATTTAAACTGGAATCCTACATTCGGGAACCGCTGTACGTGCCGGAAAATCTGCCGGCATTAAAGCTGTTTGAAAAGTTTAAGTCCAGCGGCATCCATGAGGCCCTGGTGATTGACGAATACGGCGGAGTGCAGGGTATGGTTACCCTCTACGATGTACTGGAAGCGATCGTGGGCTCATTGCCTACGGACGAGTACGACAAAGATCAGGAAGCCGTGCGCCGTCAAGATGGGTCGTGGCTGTTTGACGGGCTGATCGCCATGGATGAGCTGCATGAAATTTTGGACCTGCCTGCCCTGCCGGATGAAGATCGCATTGGCTATCAGACGCTCAGCGGACTGGTGATGAGCCAATTGGGTACGGTCCCGGTGGTGGGGCAGGCGTTTGAGCTGCAAAACTGGCGCTTTGAGGTGGTGGATATGGATGGCCGGCGCGTGGATCGCGTTTTAGTCACTCCGATTGCGCCGGAAGATTCTGCGCCAGAGACCCAAAGCTGAGCTTTGCCTCAAGCATTCCAGCGCGTAAACAATGCATGGCTGATCATATGACCAGCGCTGGCATCAATGCTCACGAGCTCGCCGCTGGTGAGGCTGCCGCGCGAACCAACAATTTCGTGCACGGCCTGATGGGTCGTGATGGCTGAAGCGTTTATAGCGTAAGCTGTCAAAATAATGAAATCTGCGTCTTCAGCCAGTATGGCCCGACAAGCTTTGAGCAACTCCGGTATTCGTTTGAAAAAATCCCATACTTCACCGCTGGACCCGCGGCCAAATTTGGGCGGGTCCATGACGATCCCTTGATAGGTGTTGCCGCGGCGCGCTTCACGCTGAACGAATTTGAGCACGTCTTCGGCAATCCAGCGCACCGGTTTGCTTTCAAGCCCAGAAAGATGCAGGTTGTAGTTTGCCCAGCTGATGGCGTGCTTTGAAGAGTCAATATGGGTGACTTCAGCGCCGGCACTGGCCGCTGCCAGGGTCGCCAGCCCGGTATACCCGAAAAGGTTTAATACCTTGAAGGGTTTTTTTCCTTTGAGGATGCGTTCCATCAGCCAGTCCCAATGAGCGGCCTGTTCCGGAAAGACGCCCACCTGCCTTGAAGAAGCAATTTGCGCCTGGAACTTCAGTGCGCCATAGCTCATCTGCCATGATTTTTCCATCGGCTGGAGCTGCTTCCAACGGCCCAAATCTTCTTTGTTGTCTTCCATCCAAAGCGCATGGGCCGCGTCCCATTCAGATTTGGGCAACGTTTTGGGCCAGATCGCCTGCGGTCGGGGGCGGATCAGTTTATAAGGGCCGAACCGCTCCAGCGTTTTGCCATCACCGCTGTCGAGCAGCTGGTAATCTTTCCATGAAAGGGATGGCTCAAGCCGAAGTTGGGGCAAGGAAGGGGTCGTGTTCATTTCGGGCTCATTTCATAAAAATATCAAATTATCAGTTTGGTCAGCTGGGCCGCCAAAAAGTATACAGCCAGGCTGATGGTAGCGGCCTTTTCAAGCGCCTGGCGGATGGTGGACTGAATCTCGCCCTTGTAAGCCGGCTCGGAGTGCAGCCTGGCAAACAGCGGGAGCAGCATAATCAGGGTCAAGATGATGAACATCACCAGCACCCAGGCTGGCAGAATTTTAAGCGGTGCGAATGCCAGGATGCCGCATGCGACAGCGATGCACAAGAAAACAATCGCCAACGTTTGCGACCGGCGATACCCGAGGCTGAGCGCCGTATTTCGAAAGCCGCGCTCCCAATCCAGCGGCATACTGCGAATTTGCTGCTCAATTTGCCAATAGATGCTCAGGAACACCACGAAGGACAGTGGAAATAACAGTGGGCTTGAGCTGACGTTCAAAAAAGCGTCGTATGCACTCAAAAATTGAAAACCGCCAAATAGCAGCCCGTGGGAGGCCAGGTCGAGCCCAGCAATTTTTTTGAGCTGAACGCTGTGGTGTGAATACGCCAGACCCAAAACGAGGGTCATAAGCGTATAGAGGAAAGATTGATTACCTAATAAAACACTCAAGCCAAGCGCGCCAAGTGCAAAAACCAGCGCTGCCCGGGTGCCCTGAAGTGGTGTGAGCCCGCCGGAGGCGACCGGGTTCCCTGCAGACCGGCTGGAGTCCAGCGCGTCTTCAGGAGACTCCTCCAGCCTGGCGATCATAAAGGCAAAAGAGAGTGCCAACCCATTTGCCAAAAGGGCAACAACCAGCCGCCAGTCCAACCCGGCACCGGCGGCAGTTGCCCCCAGCAACACTGCAGCCGCAGCCGTAAAGCCGCATTCGCTGATGCCCGAAAAAAGAAATAAAGCCTGTGTTTTGCTTTTCACGTCTGCCATTGGTGCGATGAGTATACCAAACCTGCCATTGCTTGGCAGAGCCTGGCGCTGAACCGGGGCATTTGCCAGACCGCTAGCGGGTGAGTTTGGCTGCGGAATGATTCAGCCCGGCCCGGCCGACGCGGTTTCAAAAGCGCCCTTCTCAGCACCTGTGGCGCTTCAGACCGCAGGGCAGCCCGGGTAGATTGTCAGAGGAGCCCTCAAAACCAGCGATAAACGGTAAAATCAAGCGGCTGAAAGGAGCGCGGTTTTATGAATTTCAATGAAATGATTGACCGGCAAAATACAGAAAGCGTCAAGTGGAATTGGTTTGAAAAGGATGTGCTGCCCATGTGGGTAGCGGATATGGACTTCAGAAGCCCGGAAAGTGTAGTGAATGCCTTACACGCGAGGGTGGAGCATGGCGTGTTTGGCTACGGTCTGCCTCCGGCTGGCCTGAGCGAAATTCTCATCAGGCGCATGCACGAACGCTATGGCTGGCAGGTGAGTGAGTCCGAGCTGGCATACGTACCCGGGATTGTCACCGGCTTTAACCTGGCAGTTCGGGCAGTTTGCCAGCCGGGCGACGCGGTCATCTTCAACACCCCAGCTTATCCTCCTTTTTTTAAAGCCCCACAGTATGCCAATTTGACGGCTGTGGCGAACCCTTTATACAAAGACAGCAGTGGCCATTATGAGATAGATTTTGATTTGTTTGAACACCAGATCAGCAGCCAGCAGGTCAAAGCTTATATCCTGTGCAACCCCCAAAATCCGACCGGAAGGGTGTTCACCCGAACCGAATTGGAAAAACTGGCTGAAATTTGCCTGCGCCACAACGTGATCATCTGCTCTGATGAAATCCACTGCGATATCGTCTACGATCAGCGCCGGCATATCCCGATCGCCTCTTTGGCTCCGGAAGTGTCTCAAATAACGATGACGTTTATGGCGCCCAGCAAAACCTACAATATTGCCGGGCTGCATGCCTCCGAGGTGATCATTCAAAATGCCGAGTTGAACAAGCGCTATCGCCGAACGCGGGCCGGAATTTCTGAAGACCCCAACATTCTGGCGTTGGTTGCCGCCAAAGCAGCGTATGAGGCAGGAGAAGAATGGCTTCAGCAGGCATTGGAATACCTCCAGGCTAACCGTAACTGGTTGGAAGCGCAGTTCGCCCAGAGAATTCCGGGCATCCGGATGGCTCATGCGGAAGGGACTTTTTTGGCCTGGCTGGATTGCACTGGCCTGGGGCTGGAAGAAAATCCGCAGAAATTCTTTCTCGAAAAAGCGCGGGTGGGAATGAATGACGGCCTCGATTTCGGCGACGAAGGTGCTCTGCATGTGCGTATGAATTTTGGTACGCCGCGTGCCAACCTTGAACTCGCCATACAACGAATGGAATCCGCGCTGATGAGGCTGTAGCAGGCGTAATAAAAACGAACAGACCGGCTCAGCCGGTCTGTTCGTTTGTTTTAGCGTGTTGTCTTAGTCTTCAATGATGACCACGTTGGCGGCCTGTTTGCCTTTGGGTCCTTCTTCAACTGTGAATTCGACCTTCTGGCCATCTTTCAGGCGTTTGTAACCGTCCATCTGGATTGCGGAGAAATGCACAAAAACATCTTCTCCGTTTTCCTGACCGATGAAGCCGTACCCCTTGGGCGCGCTGAACCATTTGATTGTTCCTACACTACGTTCGGACATACTTACTTACTCCACTTTCTGAACTCTATTTGAACCGGTCT
>ERZ1645187.746-NODE-746-length-31849-cov-48.203026_pt1 | contig 31849 bp, 26 predicted proteins | sample MGYA00575352_ERZ1645187 | MGnify/ENA primary metagenome ERZ1645187 (study PRJEB40837, sample SAMN11349314) | freshwater sediment metagenome | isolation source: river sediment | host: Sediment | place: India: Wazaribad , New Delhi | collected 2017-02-21 ... | reverse complement strand
TCCTGACCCCGAAGGAGAAATTCGACGCGGTGCTGGAGGATATCCGCGACTGTCGCCAGCGCGGCCAGCCGACTCTGGTCGGCACTACCTCCATCGAAGTGTCCGAGTTGATCTCCAAACTGCTGGATCGGGAAAAGATTCCCCACCAGGTGCTGAACGCCAAACAACACGAGCGGGAGGCGGAAGTCATTGCCCAGGCCGGCCAGCCGGGCACGGTGACGATTGCGACCAACATGGCCGGACGTGGTACCGACATCGTTTTGGGCGGCAATCTGCAAGCCGAATTGAAGGCCATGGGCGCCGAGGTCGAGGAAGCCGCTCGCGAGGCGGCGCGGCAAGCCTGGCAGCACCGGCATGAGCAGGTAGTGGCCGCCGGCGGCCTGCACGTCATCGGCACCGAGCGCCACGAATCGCGGCGCATTGATAACCAGTTGCGCGGTCGCTCCGGCCGCCAGGGCGATCCCGGCTCCAGTCGCTTCTACCTGTCGCTGCAAGACAACCTGCTGCGCATTTTCGCCTCCGACAAGGTGGCGGGGCTGATGCAAAAGCTGGGGATGGAAAAGGGCGAAGCCATCGAACACCCGTGGGTGACCAAGGCGATTGAAAACGCCCAGCGCAAGGTCGAAGCCCACAACTTCGACATTCGCAAGAACCTGCTGGAATTTGACGACGTGGCCAACGACCAGCGCAAGGTGATGTACGCTTGGCGCAACGAGTTGATGGAGGCCGAGGACGTATCCGCCACGTTGCAAGACCTGCGCGCCGACGTGCTCAAGCAGGTGATTGACCCGTTCATCCCGCCGCAGAGCCTGGAGGAACAGTGGAACGTGGCCGGGCTGGAGGAGGCGTTGACGCGGGAGTTCGGCCTGTCCCTGCCGCTGCGCGCCTGGCTGGACGCCGACCCCAACCTGCACGAGGAACCGCTGCGCGAGCGGATTCACGCTGAACTGGAGCAGGTCTACGCCGCCAAGGAAGCCCAGGTGGGCACCCCGTGGATGCGGCAGTTCGAGAAGGCGGTGCTGCTGCAAGTGCTCGACACCCACTGGCGCGAGCATCTGGCGGCGATGGACTATCTGCGCCAGGGCATTCATCTGCGCGGCTACGCCCAGAAGAATCCCAAGCAGGAATACAAGCGCGAAGCGTTCGAGATGTTCCAGGCGCTGGTACAGCGCATCCATCAGGAAGCGGTCGGCTTCCTGGTCCGGGCGCAATTCCAGACCGAACCCGCGCCAATCCCCGAGCCGCGTCGGCCCGCGCCCGCCGCGTTGCACTTCGTCCACGCCGAAGCGCCGGCGCTGGCCGAAGGCCAAGCCGAAGAGGAAGGGGGCGAACCGCGCCAGCCACCGGAAGAAACGCCCCACGTTCCTTTTGTGCGCGAAGGCCGCAAGATCGGGCGCAACGAACCCTGCCCCTGCGGCTCCGGCAAGAAGTACAAGCATTGTCATGGTCAACTGGATTGACCGGCAAAGAACCGGGTCCACGAAAGCCACGAAAAAGCACGAAAAAGCACAAAAATCATTGTGATCGAAGAACGCCTGCTCAATGCAGTGTTGCATCTCTTCGCCTTGCAGGCCGCAGGGCTGAAAGATGCGGCGCGGGGCGTGGCCCGGCAGCGGGTGTTTGCCTATCTCCATGAGTCGGTCGGCCTGGTCGATGTTGATATCTACATCGGCATCTTTGACGAACTCAGCGAACTGCACGCTGCAACCGGGGAGACGGTGATTCTGGAGCAGGCCGCCCGCATGACGGAACGCTTGAAAACCCTGCTGCACGGCTACGAGCGCCAGGCGGCCCTGCTGCGTTTCCTGGAATTGGCCGCCAATCTGCCGGCGGACGAACGACCACGGCGGATTGCGCTCCTGATCGGCCATACCCTGGGTGTCCCGCTGTCCAGCCTGGAGGAGGTGCTGTGCTTCATCGCCGATCCGCTGGCGTGCACCCGGTTGAGCAACCACTGCCGTCGGCTGGGCGGCGGAACCGATGAGTCGTTTCGGGCGCCGCTGGCGGCGCTGCGCCTGGCCGACGCCGGATTCCTGCTGATCGCGCCGGTCGGCGCCGAGCCGATCTATCTGGAGGGACGCATCCTGCATCCCGGTAGCTGCCATCCACTGCGTCCCGGTCACGTGTTGCGCGATCAGTGGGGTAATGAGCTGCATTATGTCCAGATTGTCGCCGCGTTCACCGGCGCGGCGCCGGCGGCCCCGCGCGTCGTCCTCAGCGGGGAACGGCTGGAATTCTGTTTTCCCGGCAGCGCGAACGGTCTGCACGATCTTTCGTTCCAGGAACGCGATGGCCGGCTGGTCGCGATCATGGGGGGCAGCGGAGCCGGGAAATCCACGCTGCTGAGCCTCCTGAGCGGCGCGATTTCGCCGGCCTCGGGCCAACTGTGGCTCAACGGGCGCGATGTGCAGGCCGAGCCGGGGGTGACTCGGGGCGTCTTCGGTTTTGTTCCACAGGACGATTTGCTGTTCGAAGACCTGACGGTGTTCGACAACCTCTACTATGCCGCCCGACTATGCCTCGCGCATCTTCCCGAAGCGGACATCATCCGGCGAGTGCACGGCCTGTTGAGCGAACTCGGCCAAGCGAGTATCGCCGGCCTCAAGGTGGGTTCGCCCCTCGACAAGAGCATCAGCGGCGGCCAGCGCAAGCGCCTGAACATCGCGCTCGAGCTGATCCGCGAACCCACCGTCCTGTTCGTCGATGAGCCGACGTCCGGCCTCTCTTCGGCTGACTCCGAGCTGGTCATGAGCCTGCTCAAACAGCAGACCGCCCACGGCAGACTGGTTTTTGTCGTCATCCATCAGCCGTCGTCAAAGATTTTCCGTCTGTTTGACGCACTCTGGGTGCTGGACCAGGGCGGTTGGCTGATTTTCTCCGGCTCACCCCTGGAGGCAGTGGCTTATTTCCGTTCCCGTGGTGGCTGGGCCGGCGCCCAGGAGGCCGTATGTCCGGTCTGCGGCAGTCTGAATCCGGAACAATTGTTCGACATCATCGAAGCGCGCCTGCTCGATGCGGCGGGCAATCCCACTGACGAGCGCAAGACGCCTCCGCAGACCTGGAGCCAGTGGCGCCGGGAGTATGAAGCGGAGCGTCCGGCCCCGCGCCTGCCGCCGGCGGAACTCCCGCTGCCCGAACCCGCTTTGCATACCCCCACGTCCTGGGGTCAGTTGCGGCTCTTTTTCTCCCGCGATCTGCGCGCCCGGCTGGCTAACAAGACCTACCTGGCGATCGCCCTGCTGGAGCCGCCGCTGCTGGGTCTGGTGCTGAGCCTGCTCGCGCGCGGGCCGGTGGACGCGCCCTACAGCTTCCACGATAACCATAACCTTCCGACCTTCCTGTTCATGAGCGTGGTGGTGGCCCTGTTTCTGGGTCTCAGCATCAGTGCGGAGGAGATTTGTCGCGACGCCCGGATTCTGCAGCGCGAGCGTTTTCTGCATCTGAGCTGGTGGAGCTATATCCATTCCAAGGTGCTGTATCTGGCGCTGGCGACCGGTCTGCAGATGGCGCTGTTTCTGAGCGTAGCGATCCCCCTGCTGGAGATCCCGGCGCTGTTTCTGCAGAGCTGGTTGATCCTGTTCGCCTGCGCCTTCGCCGCCAGCGTACTGGGCCTGAATATTTCCGCGGCCTTGCGTTCAGCGGTCGCCATCTACATCCTCATTCCCTTGCTGCTCGTCCCGCAGATGCTGCTCAGCGGGGTCATTATCACTTACGACGATTTGATCCCGACCTGGTCCAGCCGGCGCGAGGTACCCGGTTACGCCAATCTGCTGCCGTCCCGCTGGGGCTATGAGGCGCTGGTGGTCGAGCAATACCGCAACAATCCGTATATGCGGCATCTGGTGGAGGTGGACGCACGGGTCCGTCTGGCGGAAGACGATCTCGACTCTTACCTCCCCGAACTCAAGAGTCGGGTCCAGTCGATCACGCTGTTGCGCGACCAGGGCGTTCCGGCGGATCAGCAGCGCGCCCGGCTGAGGATACTCGCCCGCGAGCTGGCCCGGCTGGAACAACAAACGGGACTGGCGGCGGGACTTGGCCCGGCTGATCTCGATATCCAGCAGTTCAATCCGGCCACGGCGGCGCGTCTCGATCACTATCTGACCACGGTCCGCCAGACGATTTTTGCGCAACGGCGCGCCGCCGCAGACGAGCGGGGCGCCATTCTCGTGCGGCTCGAACGGGAACTGGGGCGCGCCGAACTGGAGTCACTGCAGAAAACCTTCACCAACCAGGCGATTCAGCGCCAGGTGCTGAATCTGCAGGAACTGGAGCCGGTGGGCGAGGGGGTCGAGGGGTTGTATCGCAGAACCCTGCCGGTTTATCGAATGCCGGAGTCGTCCTGGGGCGGAGCACACTTTCTTGCCGGTGATAAACAGCTCGGCAATCACCGGATATCCACCTATTGGTTTAATCTGGCGGCTATTCTGCTGCTGGCCCTGCTGCTTTATCTGGCCTTGGGCATGCGTCTGCTGCCGCTGGCCCTGTCAGGCATCAGCGCCATCCAGCAGCGCCTGGGCCGGCGTTACTGGCACCGGTCGTCATAAGGTACGATCTTGATCTTCATCCATTTCCCTCTGGAGTTCGCCATGAAAAAATTTTTCCTGTGGCCGCTGTCATTACTGCTGCTGATCGTCTGCGCCCATGCCGCTGATAATCCCCCGGCGCAGACCCCGGTCAAACCGCTTGAACAGATCGCCGCCGAGGTCGAGCGCCTGCTGGTGAAAGACAAGATTCACAACCGATTTGATTTGCTGCGGCGCCTTCAGGAACAGGGGTTGACCTGGCAACCTTCGCTGCTGGCGCCCAACAATCTGGTGAACCAGTTTGACGAGCAAAGCTTGCGTTTTTACGCCGGGGTGAAACTGGTTGATGCCCTGTATGCGGCCACGTTCCTGCAAAAACAGGCCGTCGCTGAATCGGTGCAGACGATTGAAGCGATTAACGACAAACTCAATCTCCGCTCCTACGCCGATCTGAGCGGCAACTTTTTCACTACGCTGAAAAAGGCCGCCGCCGCCCCCGAATCGGTGGACATCAAATCGTTGATTGATCAACTGGCGGCGGATTACCTGAAGGATATCCCGCCTTTGATGGCGCATCCGAAAAGCGCCGAATATCTCATTGATTCGTTGTATGGGGCGACCATCCAGACCGGTTATCTGATGGGGCAGTTCTACCGCAGCAAACTGCCGGGCGAGAGCCAGATGTTGAAGGCCGTGGCCAAACCCGATATCGGCATCACCGAATGGATGCAGACGCTGGTCAGCCTGTTTGAGGCCGCGGGCCGTGCAGATGAGACCCTGCAGGTCGAGGGCAAGCCGGTCAAAAAAATGGCCTTGATCAAGGAAATCATCGCCCGCCGCACCGCCGGGGACAAAACTCCTGAGGCGTTGCGCCAGGCCCGCGACTCCGTATACGCCCAGGCGACGGCGATTCGTAGCGCCATGCTGACCCCACCAGTCAAGTGATTTGCGCCCGGAGTCAGCCAGGCGAGGTGGATAACGGTGTCCAGCAATCACCCGGCATCGCCCCGCCTGACGCCGACCCAGTGGCTGGTTTGCGCCATCGCCGCCATCGGTTTTGCGTTCGACATCTACGAATTGCTGATGCTGCCGCTGATCGTGCGGCCGGCCCTGATCGAACTTGGCGGATTCCGCCCCGGTTCGCCGGAATTCACCCTGTGGTTCAGTCTACTGTTCTATGTACCAGCCCTGGTTGGCGGACTGTTCGGCCTGGCAGGCGGTTATCTCACGGATCGGCTCGGTCGGCGGCGCGTTCTGACCTGGAGCATCCTGCTGTATGCCGGCGCTGCGTTTGCCGCTGGCTTCTCGACCAGTTTGCCCATGCTGCTGACATGCCGGGTACTGGTCTTTGTCGGCGTCTGCGTCGAGTTTGTGGCGGCGGTGGCCTGGCTGGCCGAGCTGTTCCCGAATCATCGCCAGCGGGAGGGCGTTCTGGGATTCACGCAAGCGTTCTCCTCGGTTGGGGGACTGATGGTCGCCCTGGTCAATGGCATCCTGGCGGCCTGGGTTATCCACCAGCCGGCCCCGCTGTTTTTCGGGATTCAACTGCCCGCCTTGGCGTTGCCGGCCATCCAGATCCCTGAATTCCTCAGTTTTCTCGGGCAGATCGACAATCCCCATGCCGAGTGGCGTTATACCCTGATGTCCGGGCTGATTCCGGCCATCCCGCTGCTCCTGATCCGTCCCCTGCTCCCGGAATCCCCGGCCTGGCGGCAGCGACGGGAAGCCGGCACTCTGCAGCGGCCGAGCCTCGTCGCGCTGTTTTCGCCGCACCTGCGGCGGACGACCATCCTCACCACTCTGATGATCACGTGCAGCTTTGCCGCCGCCTTCGGGGCCATCCAGCAGGTTCCGCAAATCGTCCCCGGTCTGCCGGAGGTGAAGGCCGAGGTCGCCGCGGCGCTGGCCGCCAGATTACCCGAGGCCCGGCAAACCGAGTTGATCACCCAGTGGCAGTCGGCGGGCAAGAGCGAGGCCGAAATTCAGGCCGCGCTGGCGGCGGAACAACGGCGCATCGCCGGCCCCATCGAGCAGGCCAGCGCCGCCCGCGTCACCAAGATTCAGGAGATTGGCGGACTCTGGGGGCGGCTCGCCATCGCGGTGCTGGTGCTGGCGATCGCCAGCCGGCAGCGGTTGCTGCGCCTGTTTCTGGCCCCCGGCCTGGTGCTCATGCCGCTGATCTTCGGCTGGGCAGGCGTGACCCGTCTGCACGCGCTGGAATACGGTATCTTTCTGGCCGGCTTCCTGACCGTGGCCCAGTTCAGCTTCTGGGGAAACTACCTGCCGCAAGCCTATCCGTTGCACCTGCGCGGCACCGGCGAGAGTTTTGCGGCCAATCTCGGCGGGCGCATGATCGGCACCTGTTTCGCCGCACTCACCCAGTGGATTGCCTATTGGCTCCCGCTGGAGGCGACCTATGCCGCCAGGGTTGCCTATACCGCGGGCGGGGTCGCCCTGACCGTTTATCTGATCAGCTTTATCGCCTCGTTCTGGCTGCCGGAGCCGGAGCCGGGCCAGACGGTCGCTTAGCGCGCGACCGCAGCCAGACCCACGGCCATGTCGATCAGGCGGTTGCGGTCGATCTTGCCATTCGGGGTCAACGGCCAGTGGTCGATCGGGTAAAAGCCCGCCGGGATGGACCAGGCATCCACCGCAGCCGCGACCCAGGCATGCAGGGCCGCGCCGCCAGGATCGCTGGCGGCCGCCCGCAGACGATAGAACGCCATGGGCAACTGACCGTCGCAGCGGTCCGGCATGCCGACCAGGATCGCCTCAGCGATGGCCGGATGGGTGAGCAAGGACTCGACGACCAGGGCTGTGGCGACATTCGCGCCGTTCCGCACGATGATGTCGCTGCGCCGGCCCACGAAACCATAGTCGCCGTCTTCATCGATCCGCAGCAGATCCTGGGTTTCAAGCCAGCCCGAACCAATGGTCCGGTGCGTCAGCAGCGTATCGTTCCAGTAACCGACCATCAGGTTCGGGGTGCGAATCCGCAGGCGTCCCGCTTCGCCGGGCGCTACCTCCTGGCCATCTGGAGCCACGAGCTGGAACTCGACACCCGCCATGGGTTTGCCGATGGCGTCGGTCTTGGTCGGCTTGGTGGGCGAAGTGATGGCCAGAAATCCGCTCTCCGTCATCCCGAACATGTTGAGGAAAGGGCGGCCGGTGATCGCGGTCACGCGCTGGCGGAGTTCTGCGCTGGGCCGGTCGCCGACGTTGATCCAGAAGCGCAGGCGGGAGTGATTGATCTGCACCGCGCCGGGGCGGTCCATGAGCTGATAGCTGTAGCCGGGCGGCGCCAGGTAATAGGTCGGCTGCATCTCTCCGTAGCATTTCCAGAACCGGTCGGGCGCGGGCGGATCAACCAGCGTGAGGCAACCGCCGACGCGTAACATCGCCAGGAGATTGGCGACCAAAAAGAGGGGACGTCCCAGGTGTTGCGCCGACAGGGTCCGGTCAGATCCGGTAATCCCCAGCGTCTGGATGAACAGATCGGCCCGATTGACGAGACGGGTCTGGGTATGGGCCACCCCCTTGGGACGTCCGGTCGAGCCGGAGGTATAGACAATGATCGCGATGGGATCGCCGTTGGCGTCCTGATCAACCGATGCGCCCAGCGGCGGCGATTCGAGGAGGGCTTCGTAAGTCAGGCATCCCGGCGCTTCTACTCCGGTCAGAATGACCCGAGTCAGCGCCGGGATGGATTCATCCGGGACCAATGGCAGCAGGGATGGGGAAGCGATCAAGACGCGGGCGGCCGTCTGCGTCAGAATATCGCGCTGTTCCGCCGGTGGATAATCGGCAAATAACGGCACGGCGATCAACCCGGCATAGTGGGCGGCCAGCAGGGTCGTGGCAAACTCCATCGTGTTGGGCAACAGCACGGCGACCCGGTCGCCGGCCGCGAGACCGAGCTCCAACAACCCCGCCGCACACCGCGCAACCTGATCCGCTAGTTGCCCGTAGGAGATCGCCACGTCGCCGGCGATGATCGCTGTCCGCTCCGGGCGTTGGCGCGCCGTTTCTTCGAGCATCGGTCTAATGAGCAAACGTCTGTCCTCCTGTTTGATCGGCGCCAATAGCGCGTTGACGCCCGTTCGGGTCATCACTCGCCGGGCCATATAAAATGACTCTGCGGCAGCCGTTCAGCAGTCCAGCCCTGTACTAAAACAGTTTAACTTTTTGGTCAGGTTTGCTATCGTTTTTTCATCAAAATCAAGCAGAGTCAATCATGGAATCTCTCAAGGTTGCCGGTATTCGTCTCGGAACAACGTGCGCCGGCATCAAGTATCCCAACCGCCGCGATCTGGTGGTGATCGAAGCGGCGGCGGGAACCCGGGCCGCCGCTGTGTTTACCCGTAACGCCTTTTGCGCCGCGCCGGTGATCGTGGCGCGAACGCATCTGGCCGCCGCCAGCCCCCGCTACCTGGTGATCAACACCGGCAACGCCAACGCCGGCACCGGTCGGCACGGGTTGGTGGACGCCGAAGCGAGCTGCCGATCGTTGGCGGAACGGGTCGGTTGCCGAACGGAAGAAGTATTGCCCTTTTCCACCGGCGTCATCGGCGAGCCATTGCCGCTGTTTCGCCTCGTGGCCGGATTGCCGGCGGCGCTGGCGGCACTGCGGGCGGACGGCTGGACCGAAGCGGCCCACGGTATCATGACCACCGACACCCGGCCCAAATGGGCGTCGCGGCGGCTGCATCTCGCTGATCGGGAGGTGACGGTAACCGGTATTGCCAAGGGCGCCGGTATGATTCGCCCGGACATGGCGACCTTGCTGGCGTTCATCGCTACCGACGCCGCCGTGGATGAACCTGTGTTGCAGTCCGTACTGACGGAGGCAGTCGCCGATTCCTTCAACGCGATCACTGTGGACGGTGATACCTCCACCAATGACTCCTGCCTGTTGCTGGCGACGGGTCAGTCCGGAGCCAACGTGCCAGCGCAGGGTGAGGATTACGCGCGGTTTGCCGGCGCCGTGCGCGAGGTGTGCAGCGATCTGGCGCAGGCCATCATCCGCGATGGCGAAGGCGCGACCAAGTTCATCACCGTGCAGATCGAAGGGGGCCGCGACCCCGCTGAATGCCGGCAGGTTGCCTATACCATCGCCCATTCGCCGCTGGTCAAAACCGCATTTTTCGCGTCCGATCCCAACTGGGGTCGGATTCTGGCGGCAGTGGGTCGGGCCGGGCTGGCGGATTTGGAAATTGACCGGGTGGCGCTCCATCTGGACGAAGTCTGCATCGTCCAAAATGGCGGTCGTGCGCTGGATTACACCGAAGAGCAGGGTCAGCAGGTGATGGCGCGGCCCGAAATCACGATTCGGGTTGAGCTGGGCCGGGGCGCGGCGGCCGCGCGGATCTGGACCACGGACCTGTCCTTCGATTACGTGCGCATCAACGCCGAGTATCGGACGTGAGCGGAACGGTCCATGTAGCGGTGGGCATCGTCGCGGATGCATCCGGCGCGATCCTGATCGCCCGCCGGCCCGACCATGTGCATCAGGGCGGGCGGTGGGAATTTCCCGGCGGCAAGGTGGAAGCGGCTGAAACGGTGGCAACGGCGCTCCAGCGTGAATTGCACGAAGAACTGGGGATCACCGTCCAGGCCGCCGAACCGTGGTTGCAGGTTCGCCATGCCTATCCCGATAAAACCGTACTTCTGGATGTCTGGCGGGTGACTGCCTGGCGCGGCGAGCTGCACGGGCGGGAAGGTCAACCGCTGCGGTGGGCGTCACCGGCCGAACTGGCCAACTTCGCCTTTCCTGCCGCCGATGCACCGATCATCGCGCGGCTGCGCCGGGAGTGCGCTCAAATCGCGCAGCAGGCCAGTTGAAGCGGAACGTCAGCCGTACTCTGAACCGCCCGGCGATTGGGGTCCGGCTGCTCCAGAAAGCGAATGGTGAAGCGATGCCGGCCGCCGCTGATTTCCGGGAACAGGGCCACAGCGCGTGGCAGAAACACCCGGATGATCTGCGAAGGCGCGTTACTGTCGAGACTCCGTTGAAAAAAGCCCCGGTAGGCTATTTCCGGCTGTGGGATGGCGCTGTCGCGGATCAGTCGCAGAATCAGCGTAACGGCATCCTGCAAGGGTGTAAAGGGCTCCAGCCATTCTTGCAAATGCCGGGCGCGAACCTCAGGATCGTGCTGCAACCAGAAATGGAGCGCGGGCAGATCAAACCGGCAAGTACCACCGGGCGCCTGACTCCGCTTATGAATGGCGCTTAAAAAATCGGTTTGCCGCACGACCTCCAAAGCCGAACTGTCCAGCCGATGAACCTGGCCAATGACCGCGCCGATCTCCGCCAGCACCCGATCCAGCGTATCCACCTGTACACCAGGGTTCAGCCGCAGCCGGTTCAAGGCGGCGGCGTGGCGCTCCAGTTCCTTGAGCAGGTCGCCCTTGAACTCATTGCGTCCGGTCAGCGCCAGAATGTCAAACAGGCCTTGCAACGCCGTGCGGCTGTCCCAGGTCGAAGGCCCAGCGAGGCTATGCTGAACCTGATGAAACAAAAATTCGAGGCGCAACAAAGAGCGGGCGCGTTCGTTGAGCGGCTGTTCGTAGCAAATAGTCTGGGGCACGATAGTCCTCGCGGACGCAGTCATCGTCGGGGAGTGGGGCCAATGTGCGGGCGCGGCTCGCCGGGCCGCCGCTCAACCAGCCTGGGTGGCGGCCAGGGTCAGATAATGCTGATGCAACCCGGCGATCTGATGATCCAGCGCCGCCAGATCACCGGCGTTTTCCACGATCTCGTTCGCCAGCGCCAGCCGCTGACTCCGGTCGGCCTGGGCGGCCAGGATGCGGCGGGCGTGCGCTTCCGTAACTCCGTCCCGCGCCATGACCCGGCGAATCTGCACTTCTTCCGGCACGTCCACCACCAGCACCCGGTCCACCAGATCAGTCATCCCGGTTTCCGCCAGCAGTGGAATGACCAATAGACAGTAGGGAGCGGTCAGGCGCGCGATCCGTTCCCGCGCCAGGGCGCGAATCCGGGGATGCAGGATGGCTTCCAGCCGCCGCCGACCCGCCGGATCGGCGAACACTCGTTCGCGCAACCGGCTGCGATGCAACCGACCCCCGTCATCCAGGCACTCCAGCCCGAATTCGGTCATAATCTCTGTCAGCGCCGGCTGGCCCGGTTCGACCAGTTCACGAGCGAGCAGGTCGGTGTCAATGACTGGTGCGCCAAGGTGCGCAAAACGGTCGCTGACCGCGGTTTTGCCGCTGCCGATGCCACCCGTCAAGCCAATGACCAGCACCGTTATAGCCCCAGCCAGTTCAGATAGGTCCGGTTGATCGTCTCGCCCCACAGCAGCGCAATCCAGCCGGCCGCAGCGAGAAAGGGGCCGAATGGCATCGGGACCTGCCGGTCCCGACCCCGGAACAGGATCAGCGCCAGACCGAAAATCGCCCCCACCAGCGACGACAGCAAGACAATCGTGACCAGGTATTGCCAGCCGGTCCACGCACCGAGCGCCGCCAGCAGCTTGAAATCGCCATGGCCCATCCCTTCCTTGCCAGTCAGCAGGCGGAAGCCCTGATAGACCGACCAGAGCGCCAGATAACCGGCCATAGCGCCAATGACCGCACTGGGCAGGTCGGCGAACAAGCCAAACAGCGCCGCGAACAGTCCCAGCCACAGCAACGGCAGCACCAGATCATCCGGCAACAGTTGATGACGAAAATCAATGGCGCTGGCCGCCAGCAGGACCCAGGTGAAGACCAGCGCCGCCGCTGCGGGCCAGCCGAAGCCAAATTTCCAGGCGACGACGCCAGCCAGCAGGCCGCTCAAGGCTTCCACCAGCGGATATTGGCGGCTGATGGCCGCGCCGCAGTGCGCACACCGCCCGCGCTGCAGGGCATAGCTGAGCAGCGGGATGTTCTCCACCGCCTGAATCAGATGACCACAGTGCGGGCACTGCGAACGCGGCCCCCACAGCGTCAGAGCGGGCGATCCGTCGCCCTGAACCGGTTGACCCAGCAACTCCGCGCACTGCGCCCGCCATTCCCGCTCCATCATCAGCGGCAGGCGGTAAATCACCACGTTGAGAAAGCTGCCGACGATCAGGCTCAGCAGCACGGCCAGAATGATAAACAACACTGGCGAGCCGGCGAGCAGTTCCAGGAGAGTCATCACGCGGTTGCCGTCAGACCGCAGCCGCCAGCTTGAAGATCGGCAGGTACATAGAAACTACCAGCGTACCAACGATGCCGGCCAGAAAGGCCATCAGCAGCGGCTCAATCATGGTGGTCAGCGTATCCACCTTTTGGTCCACCTCCGCCTCGTAAAAATCCGCCACCTTGGCCAGCATGTCGCCGAGCGAACCGGCTTCTTCACCAATCGCCACCATCTGCACCACCATGTCCGGAAACAGGCTGCTCTGGCGCATGGCGAAGTTTAGTTGCTGGCCGATGGATACCGCTTCGCGCATGTCCAGCACCGCCTTTTCGTAGACGTAATTACCCGTGGCGCCGGCCACGCTGAGCATGGCGTCCACCAGCGGCACGCCGCCGTTGAAGAGCGTGGACAGGGTGCGGGCAAAGCGGGCGTTGGCTGAGGTGGCGACCAGATCGCCAATCAGCGGTAGTTTCAAAACCATGCGATCCAGCCACTGATAAAAGGTCCGCGAGCGCCGGCGGGCTTCCACGAAACCGACGATAGCCACCACCGGCACGCCGAGGATGAGGTACCAGTTCTTCTGGAACACCTGAGAAATATCGATCACCATCCGGGTCAGGGCCGGCAGCTCAGCGCCGAAGCCCTTGAACAAGTCATCGAAGGTCGGGATGACGAAGATCAGCAGAATGGCGGTGACCACAAAGGCGAAGACCAGCACGATGGCGGGATAAGTCAGCGCCTTCTTGACCTTGGCCTTCAGCGCCTCGGTCTTTTCCAGATAGGTCGCCACCTTGTCGAGCAGATCCTCCAGGACGCCCGCTTCCTCGCCGGCATGCACCAGGCTGCAGTACAGATCATTGAAATAAATATGATGCTTGCTAAAGGCCTTCGAGAGCGCCGTGCCGCTTTCCACATCGGCCTTGATGCTGAGGATCAGTTCCTTGACCTTGGTCTTGCGATTGCTGTGGCCGACCATATCCAGCGCCTGCACCACGGCGATGCCGGAGCCGAGCATGGTGCAGAGTTGGCGGGAGAACAGCATGATGTCCTTGGGAACGATATTGTCGCCAAAGGTAAACAGGGGCTTGGCTTTTTTGCGGACTTGCAATGGCAGGATGCCCTGCCGGCGCAGTTCAGCCTTGATCATGTTCTGGTTGGCCCCGCGCAGTTCGCCCTTGACCCGAACGCCCCGCTTGTCGGTGCCTTCCCACTTGAACGTGGGTTCTTCTTCCTTCTTTTTGGTTTTCGCCAGTTTTGGTTGGGTAGCCACGACCGTTATTCCGTTGTTACTCGGTTGATTTCTTCGAGACTGGTCAGCCCCAGGCGAACCTTGTTCAGGCCCGACTGGCGCAGGTCGTTCACGCCTTCCTTGCGCGCCTGATCAGCGATCTGGATCGCGTTGCCGTTGGCCATGATGATCCGGCCGATCTCTTCGGAAACCGGCAGCACCTCGTAAACGCCAACCCGGCCCTTGTAACCATGGTTGCACTGGTCGCAACCGACGGCCTTGTAGATGGTGAGTTCAGACAACTCATCCTGGCGAAAGCCGATGCTCATGAGTTGTTCCGGTGGAATCTTGATCTCTTCCTTGCAGTGCGGGCACAACCGCCGCGCCAGTCGCTGGGCGATGATCAGGGTGACGCTGGAGGCGATGTTATAGGGCGCCACGCCCATGTTCATCAGCCGGGTCAACGTTTGGGGCGCGCTGTTGGTGTGCAGGGTGGACAGCACCATGTGACCAGTCTGGGCCGCCTTGATCGCGATTTCGGCGGTCTCCAGGTCGCGGATCTCGCCGACCATGATGATGTCCGGGTCTTGGCGCAGGAAGGCGCGCAAGGCATTGGCGAAAGTCATCCCGACCTTGGGATTGACATTGACCTGGTTGATGCCGGCCATGTTGATTTCCACCGGATCCTCGGCGGTGGAGATATTGACCTCGGCGGTATTCAAAATGTTGAGCGCTGTATACAGAGAGACGGTTTTGCCGCTGCCGGTGGGGCCGGTCACCAGCACCATGCCCTGCGGTTTGTGGATGGCTTTGAGAAACAGTTCCTTTTGATAATCTTCATAGCCCAGGGCTTCGATGCCCATCTGGGCGCTGGCGGGATCGAGCAGGCGCATGACCACTTTTTCGCCCCACATCGTGGGCAGGGTGTTGACGCGAAAATCAATGGCCCGTTGCTTGGTGAGATAGAGCTTGATGCGCCCGTCCTGCGGTACCCGGCGCTCAGCGATGTCGAGCTGGGCCATGATCTTGAGCCGGGCGGCCAGACGCGGCGCCATGGCGACTGGCGGCTTGTAAATTTCATCCAGCATGCCGTCTTGCCGGAGTCGGACTCGATAGGTTTTTTCGTAAGGCTCAAAGTGAATATCGGAAGCGCCACGATTGATGGCCTGGATGATGACCTGGTTGACAAAGCGCACGATCGGAGCGTCTTCGGCGTCGCCCTGGGTCAGGGTTTCAATTTTCGCCGCCGCATCGGTTTCGGTGCTGAAGTCGAGGTCGCCTACCTCTTCATCAACCATGCTGCTTGCTGGCGCTTCAAGCGAGCTGTCCAATGCTTTGTTGAGCTGGGTCTCGCTGACCACGATCGGTTCGATATCCAGCCGGGTCTGAAACTTGATGTCTTCCAGTACCCGCAGGTTGGTGGGATCAATGACGCCCACGAACAACCGGCGCCCCCGTTTATACAAAGGCAGGGCGTGGTGCTGGCGGATCAACTTGCTGTCAACCAGACGCACGACCGTCGGATCAAGATCCAGGGCGTCGATATCGAACAGCGGTTGATTGAAGCCGCGCGCGGCGATGCGGGCGATATCCTTATCGCGGGCCAGTTTGTTATCGACCAGGTAGGTAACGAATGGAATATTGTCCTTGCGCGCCTGCTCGGTCGCCTTGATCGCGGCGGCTTCGTCAAGCAGATGGTTTTGCACGATCTGACGGGCCAAGCCAACCAACTGGCCGCCGGGCTGGGTAATAACATTACTGGGATTGGTAGCCATGGCTGATCTATAAGGTGAGGTTCTGAACGGCCCGGGTCTGTCGTCTGTTAGAGCAGTCTAACTCTAGACCATACAGTGAACCTTGGAAAGAGTTCAGGGTTCAAGGTGGACAGTGCTGTCACTTTAAAGTTAGGGTGGTGAATTGCGATACAGTGGCCGCGCTAAAACCGACTACTACCGACTACTTTTAACTTCTTGCACATCCGCTTGTAGCCAACTCCGCCGGCTGTCGCTGGCCAGCGAACGCTGGTGTGGACCAAGGCTGGAAGGAAGTTGGATCAGGCGTTCAGGGGGGCGCAAACTCGGCGCGACAGCCCTGGTCTACCCAGACGCCACGCCGGTCGTACCCCCAAGTATCATTATATTGACAGCTCGACTGGCTTAGCTGGCGATACAGGCGCACGCCGTTGTGAGTATCGGCCCGGCAATGCTGGTAATCGCCGCCGGATTCGCAGCGCACGATCCAGGCTGGACGCTGCTCATTCTGGTTCTTGTCCTTATCCGCCAGCAACGCGCCAACCACGCCCAGCGCCACGGCGCCGCCGACGATCGCTGCGGCGGTAGGGTCCTTGTCTTTCTGCGCGCCATCGCCGCCGCTGCGCCCCGTATGGAGCTGGAAATCACCCCGGCAGCCCTGGTCCACCCAGACGCCACGTCGGTCGTAACCCCAGGTCTCACGATAACGGCAGGCATTTTTGCTTAATTGGCGGTATAGTTGCGCGCCGCCTTCAGTGTCCGCCCGACAGTGGCGGTAACGCTGATCGGCAGATTCACAACGCACGATGGCAGGATAGCCGCCCCGACGACCTGCGCCGCGCTCACTGGGGTCGCGTTCGTCGTAATAGCCCTCCTCATCGCGCCCGCCAGAGTAAGGCTGGGCGTTGCCTGATAACGGAATCGCCAGGACCAGCAGGATCGCAGCAGCGAACAGAGCGGCCGACAGTCGCCGCCGGCGATGGCAAGGCCCGGCGCTGTTGACCGGTTGAGAACAGGTGATGGGCATGGTAAAGCGACCGCTCCGGTGAGATGACTGAATAGGATTATAGTACTGCTGTGTGCTGCGATGCAGCGCCTTGCCGGCTGGGTAGAATCACGATGTGAAGTTCAATGGGCCATTCAACAGAGAAATGATCGCGTGGGGGGTAAGAGATGGTTACTAAAACGATAACCGTGAACACGATAGGGTTTACAGAGAGGGATCGGCGAATGATCCGCAACATCCTGTCGTTGGCCAGCAACCGGGATCAGGCCTATCAACTAGCGCTCAATAGCCAGGATGCCGCCGATCTGGTGATCGTCAATGCCGATGATCCCTCGGCCATGGTGAGCTGGAATGAATTGCGACAGGTTTTTCCGGAAACCCGGGTGGTGTTGGCCGCCGCTACGCCAGTGTTCGAATCGGACTACGTCTGCATCAAGCGGCCCCTGATCGCCAGCCAGTTGCATAGCATTCTGGCGCTGGGTGCGGAAGCCAAGGCGCCGACGCCCAAGCCGCAGAAATACGAAGTGCTCAGGAAGAGCTTTCTGTTTCGCCATCTAGCTACCGGTCATCTGGAAAAGATTGCCGCGCTGGCGCGAGTATTGACCCTGCCAGCGCAGCATGTCGTGTTTGAGAAAGCCGATGCGGGCGAAGAGATGCTTGTGGTGCTGAGCGGGCGGCTGAAGATCAGCGTGGCGAATCGGGAAGGACGAGAGATCGTGCTTGGTACGCTCGGACCAGGCGAAATCTTTGGCGAAATCGCCATGCTCGACGGTTGTGGGCGTTCAGCCACTGCGATTACGCTGACGCCCTGCGAGTTGCTGGGGATCCATCGCAAGGACTTCATGCCGTTTCTGGAGCAGAACCCGAGGGCGGCGGTAGATCTGATTACGGTATTAGCCCTGCGTCTGCGGCTTAACACTGAACAACTGGCGGAGCTCATCACCGAGGAAGACGTGTTGCGCTGAAGCGCGCTTCAGAACGGTAACCAACAGGCATAAACGTAGCCGTTGTTGCGGTGATAGCGGCAAACAGGTTAGCGTTACCGCCGCTCACCATCTTTAATTTCGACCGTTCCGGGCGACCGTCAGTGTGGCGCGGACGGCAGCCTACAGGGGGACGTTCATGGAACTTGCTTGCCTGGACCTGGAAGGGGTTCTGGTTCCGGAAATTTGGATCAATGTCGCCGAGCGCACCGGCATCGAGGCCTTGCGACTGACGACTCGCGATATTCCTGACTACGATCAACTGATGCGGGGCCGGCTGGCGTTGCTGGACCAGCATGGCCTGAAGCTGTCCGATATTCAGCGGGTGATCGCGGGCATGGGGCCGCTGGAGGGGGCGCGCGAGTTCCTGGACTGGCTGCGCGAGCGGTTCCAGGTTTTGATCCTGTCGGATACCTATTATGAATTCGCCATACCGCTGATGCGGCAACTCGGCTGGCCGACGCTGTTTTGTCATCGGCTGGAGATGGTGGATGATCGGATCGTCGGTTACGTCCTGCGCCAGGCCGATTCCAAACGCCAGGCGGTACGGGCTTTCCATAGCCTTAACTTCCGGGTGATCGCCGCCGGCGATTCCTACAACGATACAGCGATGCTGGCTGAAGCCGATGCGGGCATCCTGTTTCGCCCGCCCCAGAACGTCATTGATGAATTTCCACAGTTTCCAGTAGCGCGGACCTTCGAGGACATGCGCCAGGCCTTCCGTCAGGCCAGTATTCGTGCGCTGTAAAGCGCCCGCAGGGAGCGGGCGCCAGGCGCCGCTGGTAGAGCGGTAATTTACCCACGGCGCTGAGGCTGGTATACCACCATGCTGCTCCTGACCAAGATTCTCAGCCAGATCGCTTATCCCCTGCTGGCGTCTCTGCTGCTGGCCGGTGGCGCCGGCGTTCTGCTTTGGCGCGGTCGCCGGCGGTTGGGCGGAGTGTTGCTGAGCATCGCGCTGGGTTGGCTGTGGCTGTGGTCCACGCCGGTATTCAGCGACTGGTTGCGCGCCACACTTGAGCAACGTTATCCAGCGATGCAGATCGAACAATTGCCGACCGCTGACGCCATTGTAGTGCTGGGTGGGGCGATGGAAGCGGCGGCGGCGCCCGCACGGCTCGATCCGAATCTGGGGGCGGCGGCTGATCGCGTTTGGTACGCCGCCCGCCTGTACCGCGCCGGGAAGGCGCCTCGGGTGCTGGTCAGCGGCGGCCAACTGCCCTGGAGCGGCGTTGAGCAACCAGAGTCCTCGGTCATGGCCGAATTGCTGCAAGAATGGGGGGTGCCCGCCGCCGCCATTCTCCAGGAATCCGCCAGCCGCACCACCCGGGAAAACCGTGATTATTCCCTGCCCCTCTTGCAAGCACACGGCGCTCGGCGCGTTTTGCTGGTGACTTCAGCGCTGCACATGCCGCGCGCCCTGGCGCTGTTTCGCGTCAGCGATTTTGAAATTATCCCGGCGCCGACCGATTTTGAGATTTGCTCCGTTAACAACGCCCATCTGCTGCGCTGGCTGCCTGACGCCCAGGCACTGGCTGACAGTAGCCGGGCGTTCAAGGAATATCTGGGCCAGTGGGCAAATCGCCTGGCCGGTTCCAGACGAGAGTAACAAGTAATATTTCAGAGGAGTTGATGCTAACGGGTTGAACCACCAGGTACTGTATGGTTTCTACAATACCTTCTTCAACCTCCTGAAAAGCATCATATCTAATTGAGAAATGGTACTACTCGAAGAATGTCTGAACCGGCTGCCCGAACCGTTGCAACCCGATGTGGCCCGACATTGGGAAGCCTTCGCGGCTGCGACGCGCCAGGCGGACGTCAATCCTCCCGCCGGCGCAGTGCTGGAACAACTGGTCGCAGTCTGGGCCGGCAGCGAGTTCGTCGCCCGCGCCTGCATCCGCGAGCCGGCGCTGCTGGCCGATCTGCTCGCCAGCGGCGATCTGGCTACCCGCTACACGCCGGATGGTTACGCGCGCCGGCTGGAAAAGGCGTTCGCAGAAGCCACCGATGAAGACCGGCTTAGCGTGGCGCTGCGCCGGTTCCGCCGTCGGGAGATGGTCCGCATCGCCTGGCGCGATCTGGCCGGACTGGCCGGATTGGAAGAGACGCTGGGCGATCTGACCGATTTGGCGGAATCCCTGGTCGGCGCGGCGCTGGAGCAGTTGCACGGCTGGCAAGTCCGGCGTTTCGGCGAACCCCACGATGCCGAAGGTTCGCTGCAACGGCTGGTCGTGATCGGCATGGGCAAGCTCGGCGGGCGCGAACTCAACTTCTCGTCGGATATTGATCTGATCTTCACCTATCCCCGCCAAGGCCAGACCGACGGAGCGAAGGCGGTCAGCAACGAGGAATTCTTCCGCCGGCTGGGCCAGCGGCTGATCAAGACGCTGGCCGAACCGACCGCCGAAGGGTTTGTATACCGGGTGGACATGCGTTTGCGCCCATTCGGCGATTCCGGGCCGCTGGCGATTTCGTTCGCCGCCTTCGAGGATTACTACCAGAATCATGGCCGTGACTGGGAACGCTACGCCATGATCAAGGCGCGGGTCATCGCCGGCGACCGGGCGGCGGGGGAACGACTGCTGGACGGGCTGCGGCCCTTCGTCTACCGCCGCTATCTGGATTACAGCGCGTTCGAATCCCTGCGCGACATGAAGGCCCTGATCTCCCAAGAGATGGAACGCAAGGGGATGCGGCGCAACATCAAGTTGGGGCCAGGTGGCATCCGCGAGATCGAATTCATTGGCCAGGCGTTCCAACTCATCTACGGCGGGCGCGATCCGGCGCTGCGCGAGCGCAGCATCCTGCGGGTGCTGGATCATTTGGCCGCCAGCGGCCGAATGCCGGAATCCGCAGTGGACAGCCTCAAGCAGGCCTACGACTTTCTGCGCCGGGTCGAGAACCGCCTGCAAGCCTGGGCCGATCAGCAGACCCACAACCTGCCTGACGATGAACGGGCGAAACTGCGGCTGGCGTTCACCATGGGCCAGCCTGGCTGGGGTGCGTTCACCCTGGAACTGGTCCGCCATGTCGAAGCCGTCAGCCAGCAGTTCGCTCAGGTATTCGGCGGGCCGACGGCGACGTCCGAAGGCGAGGCGGGCGAAACCGCGCTGGCGGACCTGTGGCGGAATGATCTGGATGAGGAAACGGCGCTGCCCATATTGGCCGACCACGGGTTCGAGCCGCCGGCGCTAGCCTGGAGCCGGCTGCGGGCGCTGAAGAACGGCTTTAGTTACCGGACGATGAGCCCGCGCGGGCGCGAGCGGCTGGACGGGTTGTTGCCACCGGTGTTGCGGGCGGTCGCCGCTGCGCCGGAACCGACCCCGACCCTGGAGCGGGTGCTGAATCTGCTGGAAGCCGTCGCCCGCCGCTCGGTGTATCTGGCGCTGCTGGCCGACCATCCGCATACCCTGGAGCATCTGGTCAAGCTGTGCGCCGCCAGCAGTTGGATCGGCGCACATCTGGCCCGCTATCCCCTGTTGCTGGACGATCTGCTCAATCCCACCGTGCTGTATGCGCCGCTGGATCGCCCGCGCTTGGCGGCGGAACTGGACCTGCAACTGGCGCGGGCGCCGGCGGACGATCCCGAAGAGCGGTTGAACGCCCTGCGCTATTTCAAGCAGACCCAGGTGCTGCGGGTGGCCGCCGCCGATGTCAGCGGGGCCATGCCGTTGATGATCGTCAGCGATCATCTGACCGAAATCGCCGAAACCCTGTTGCGCAAGGTGCTGGCGCTGGCTTGGGCCGATCTGCTGCCGAAATTCGGTCAACCCCGCTGCGTGGTGGAGAGGGTGGAGCGGGACGCTAGCTTTGTCATGGTTGCCTACGGCAAGCTGGGCGGCATCGAACTCAACTATGGCTCCGATCTGGACCTGGTTTTTTTGCACGACAGCGCCGGTGACCGGCAATTCACCGTCGGGCCGCGTTCGATTGACAATCCCACCTTCTTCGCCCGACTGGTGCAGCGCATTATCTACTGGCTGACCACCCGCACCGGGGCCGGCGATCTGTACGAGGTGGATACCCGGTTGCGGCCCAGCGGTCGCGCCGGCTTGCTGGTCAGTTCGTTCGAGGCGTTCGCGGAATATCAGCACCATCAGGCCTGGACTTGGGAGCATCAGGCGCTGACGCGAACACGAGTGGTGGCGGGGCCGGCGGCGCTGGTCGAACGATTCCAAACCATCCGCCGCGCGGTGCTGGGACGCGAGCGTGATCCCGCCACGCTGCGCCAGGAAGTCCGCGACATGCGCGAACGGATGCGCGCCGAACTCGACGCGAGCACCGCCGAGGTCTTCGATCTCAAGCAGGGCCGGGGTGGTATCGCCGATATTGAATTTGTGGTGCAATATAAAATTCTGGCGAACGCGCACCGTTATCCGGATTTGCTGATCTATCCTGACAATATCCGGCAGCTTGACGGGCTGGAGCGTTTCGGCATCCTGTCCATCGCTGATGCCGCCCGGTTGCGCAACGCCTACCGGGGACTGCGCCGGCGCATCCATCGGCTCAAGCTGCAAGAACAGCCGGCCTGGATTCCGGTGGATGAGGCGGAGGACGAGCGCAAAGGCGTGATCCGCGTCTGGCAGCGGCTGATGGAAGGCGACGGACCGCCTGTCCCCTAGAGCGTAAGGATTGAAATTCGTAAATGAGGAGATACTGACTATGTCGATGGCCGACCGTGATGGTCTGATCTGGTACGACGGTGAACTGACCCCTTGGCGCGAAGCCAACACCCATGTTCTGACCCACACCCTGCACTATGGCATGGGGGTCTTCGAGGGCGTTCGCGCCTACGCCACCGACCGGGGCACCGCCATTTTCCGACTTCAGGCCCACACCGACCGGCTGTTTCGTTCCGCCCACATCGTCGGCATGGCGATGCCGTACAGCAAGGATGAAATCAACGAAGCCTGCCGGCAGGCGGTCAGCGCCAACAACCTGGCCAGCGCCTACATCCGTCCGATGGCGTTCTACGGCTCTGAAGGCATGGGCCTGCGCGCCGATAACCTGAAGGTTCATATCATCGTCGCCGCCTGGGAATGGGGTGCCTATCTGGGCGCGGAGAATCTGGAGCGCGGCATCCGCATCCGCACCTCCTCGTTCAGCCGCCACCACGTCAATGTCACGATGTGCAAGGCCAAAGCCAACGGCAATTACATGAATTCGATGCTGGCGCTGGCCGACGCCCTGCGCGACGGCTACGATGAGGCTATGTTGCTGGATACCGAGGGTTATGTCTCCGAGGGTAGCGGCGAAAACATCTTCATCGTCCGCGATGGGGTGATTTATACGCCGGACCTGACCTCGGCGTTAGAAGGCATCACCCGCGACACCATCCTGCGGTTCGCCGCCGACCTGGGGATTCCGCTGAAGGAAAAGCGCATCACCCGCGATGAGGTGTACATTGCCGACGAAGCGTTCTTTACCGGCACCGCCGCCGAAGTGACCCCGATCCGCGAGGTAGACGGCCGCGCCATCGGTGCGGGTCGGCGCGGCCCGATCACCCAACGCCTGCAAGCGCTGTATTTCGATCAGGTTCACGGTCGCCGCGAGGCTTATCCCGAGTGGCTGACGCTGGTTTGAGTTACTGACAGCTCCCATCATCATAATAAATCAGGAGAATCGTTCCATGGCCGCCGTTGCCGCCGCTGTTCCCGCCAAGGCCGTGCCCAACGCTCGGAAGACCTATGAAGTCAGCCGCGCCGAATTGCCGGTGTCCTGCCCGATGCCGGACATGTCGGTGTGGAATTCCCATCCCAAGGTCTATTTGCCCATCGAAGCCACCGGCAAGGCCAAATGCCCGTATTGCGGGGCGGATTTCGTGCTGGTGAATTGACCGGTTTTCCAGGCGCGGGCGGAATCTCCGGCGATGCCGCTCGTCGTCTGGCGGTTCAGCGACGGCAAGGCCGGGCATGACAATCAGACCCGGGGCCTGGCCGAAGCCTTGGCCCGCCTGCGTCCGGTCGAGGTCATCACGCTGGAGCCGTTGCCGCCCTTCGCTGCGCTCAAGGGTCTATCGCTGGGGCGCCAACTTGGCTGGAATGAATGGCCGGCACCGGACTTATTGCTGGGCGCCGGTCATCGCACTCACCTATCGTTGTTGGCGGCCCGTCGAATCCGGGGCGGCAAGATTGTGGTGTTGATGCGCCCCAGCCTGCCGCTGGGGTTGTTCGATCTCTGCCTGATCCCGGAACACGATGCACCGCCCTCCCGCCCGAATGTGCTCGCTACGCGCGGGGCGCTGAACCGCATTCAACCCTCGGCTACGCTCGATCCCCAACAAGGCTTGTTTTTAATCGGTGGCCCATCGGCGCACTTCGGCTGGGATGACGCCGCCTTGTGCCAAGCCATCACGGCGATTGTCGCCGCCGACCCTGCGATCCACTGGACCTTGACCACGTCCCGCCGCACGCCGCCCGGTTTTCTGGAAGGCTTATCCAGCATGGCCGATATGCGGCTGACCGTGGTTCCAGTCGCGGCTACCGGTCCGGACTGGCTGCCGGCGCAACTGGCGCGGGCCGGCCAGGCATGGGCCACCGCCGACAGTGTATCCATGGTTTATGAGGCGCTGACTGCTGGCGCCGCAGTCGGCATCCTGGACGTACCGCGAAAACGCGCCAGCCGGATCAGCCGGGGACTCGACCGCTTGGCTGCTGACGGTTGGGTGACTTCGTTCGCGGACTGGCAACAGCGCCCGCCTTTGCACCGTCCACCCGGTGTTTTCAATGAAGCGGAACGCTGCGCCCGCTGGATCGTCGAGCGATGGTTCGACTGAGCGTGGCGCAGTTGTTGCCGGCCCTGAACGGTGGCGGCGTGGAGCGCGGGACGCTGGAAGTGGCGCGGGAACTGGTCCGGCGCGGTCATCGCTCGGTCGTGATTTCCGCCGGCGGGCGACTGGTCCCGGACTTGGTGAGGGAGGGCAGCGAACATCTCGCGTGGCCGCTGGGCGTCAAATCGCCGCTGACGCTGCGCTGGGTTTGGCCGCTGCGGCGCTGGCTGACGGAACAGCGCATCGGCATTTTGCACGCCCGCTCGCGGCTGCCGGCCTGGATCGGCTGGCTGGCCTGGCGGGGCATGGACCCGGCAACCCGCCCGCGCTTCGTCACCACGGTCCACGGCTTATATTCGGTTTCCCGCTACAGCACCATCATGACCCAGGGCGAGCGGGTGATTGCGGTGTCCGAAACGGTGCGCGATTACCTGCGCCGCCATTATCCCAAATTACCAGTAGCACGGATTCAGGTCATTCAGCGCGGCGTGGACCCGGCGGAATTTCCCCCTGGTTACCGGCCATCGTCGGAATGGCTGGACCCGTGGCGCCAGCAGTATCCACAACTGCGGGATACGCCGGTGCTGACCCTGCCCGGACGGTTGAGCCGGCTCAAGGGCCATGAGGATTTCATCGAACTGATCGCCCGATTGCGGGCGCGGCGCTGGCCAGTTTATGGCCTGATCGTCGGCGGGGTCGAGCCGCGCCGGCAACGCTACGCCGACCAACTCCGGCAACAAGTGCGGTCGCTGGGGTTGGATAACGTGATTTTGTTTACCGGCCACCGCAGCGACATGCGCGAAATCTACGCCATCTCTACCTTGGTGCTGTCGTTGTCGGCCCAGCCGGAATCGTTCGGGCGCACAGTGCTGGAGGCGCTGAGCCTGGGGACGCCGGTGGTGGGTTACAACCATGGTGGGGTCGGCGAGATTCTGGCGCGGCTCTATCCCGCTGGTCTGACGCCGTTCGGCGATTTGGACGCGCTGACGGCGCGGGTGAGCGAACTGCTGGCTGTTGCCCCACCCGTGCCGCCAGAACCGGCGTTTCCCTTGCAATGGATGCTGGATGAAACGCTGGCGCTGTATGAGTCCTTGCATCAAGCGCCCAGGAGCTTCCCATGAAACTCGCACCTTCCGGACGAACGCTGATCGTGCAGCCGCTGCCCGGGATCGGCGACATGGTCTGGCATCTGCCGCACATTCACGCTATCGCCGCAGTGACCATGGAGGGACGGGTGGATCTTTTGACCAAGCCGCGTTCCCAAGCGGATCGGCTGCTGGGCGCCGATCCCTGCGTGGGGCAAATCCTGTGGCTGGAGCGGGAAGCGGGTCGCCATGCCGGTTTGCGCGGCCTGCTGCGCTTGGCGGTGCTACTGCGGCGGGAAGGTTATCAGCGCGCCTGGTTTCTGCACGGCAGCGCCCGCTATGTGCTGGCAGCGCGGCTGGCCGGCATCCCGGAGCGGATCGGCTACGGGATTGGCCTGCAATCGCTCTTGTTGACCTCGCCGGTGCGGTTGCCACCCAATCTGCGCCACGCGCACCCGATCCTCCGAGCAGATGCCTTGCTCGATATTCTGGGTATTCCCCGCGCCGAATTGGAACCGCGCCTGTTGGTGGATTCCGATGCGGAACAAACGGTTGTCGCCCAGTTCGCGGCGTGGCCAGCGCCGTGGATCGCGCTGGGCATCGGTAGTAGCGAACCCTGGAAACAGTGGGGCGCAGCGCGATTCGCGGATCTGGCGCTGGCGCTGCATCAGCGGCGGGCCGGCTCGATTTTCCTCGTCGGCGGGCCGGCGGAACGGGTGCTGGCCGATGATATTTTGGCGCGCGTCCAAGCCCAGAGCGGCAGGGTGGCGGATGCGGTAGCCTTGCCGCTGGAACAGACGGCGGCGGTGCTGGCCCGTTGCCGTGTCTATATTGGCAATGACACCGGCGTCCTGAACATGGCGGCGGCGTTGCAAACGCTGGCGATTGGCCTGTTCGGTGGATCAGCGCCGCTAACCCATTCCCAGTTTATTCACGTCGTCACGCCGCCGACCGGCGAGCAGGGCATGGCGGCGATCACGGTTCCCCACGTTCTCGAAGCGCTCGCGCGACTGAATGATTCCGATGAAGCTTGCCACGCTCCCTAACAAAATTCAGGACGCCTTTTTTCGATGGGGCTGGCTGCTGTTGACGGTATTGCCCCTGACCCAACTCGGCGGGCGCGCACTGTTCAACGTGGTGGCTGGGTTGTATGCCGTATGGGGACTAATCAGCCTTTGGAGTCGTTGCGACCGGCTGGATCGCCCCACCGCCTGGTTCTATCTGATCCTGCTGGGCGCATTCCTGCTCGGAATTCCCGACGCCATTGATCCAGCGGAGGCGCGCAAGACCTGGGCAACCTTTTTCATGTACAGCTTGAGCTTGTTACTGATGCAGGTCGCCTTGCAGGAATCGCCAGCGCATCCCGACCGGTTGCTGAAAACCATGGCGCTGTTTGGTGGGATGACCCTGGCCGGATTGGTGCTGCTGCTGCCTTATTATGTTCTTGGCTGGTCCGGTCAGCCGTTCGATCCTACCAGCCAACTCCGGGAAGACAATCTGCCCTTTCTATTGCCGTTCATGCTGGGCTGGATTTGGCGGCAAGGCGATGGACGCTGGCGGTATGGCGCGATGATTGGCGTCATCGCGGTCGCTTTGAGTTATGTGGCGTTAGCCGAAGGACGGGCGGCGCTCCTCGGCCTGATCGTCGGTTTGGCGACGTTCTGTTGGGCAGTGCTCGGCTGGCGGTTGCGCTGGAGCGTATTGCTGGCGGCGCTGGCGCTGGTCGTCGGTATCCTCGCCAACACGACTCCGTTTCACAAGAGCGAACTGGATCCGAACCGTCCCTTGGACGCGTTCACCACCGGGCGCACGATCCTGTGGCGGCAAGCATTGCAACATCCGCCGGAACGGGCGTGGCTGGGTGTAGGCATCGGCAATGGCTTTTATGCCCGCGAGGTGTTGAGCTTTACGATAGGCAGCGACCAGATCCAGGTTAAGCATCTCCATAATTTCCTGATGGATGCGTGGTATGAGACTGGTTTGCTGGGGCTTGGCGCGCTGTTGGCGCTGATCGGTACGGTGTTCGGACGACTGGCACGAGCCTGGCGGCGGCTGTCCGCTGAAGACCGCCAGCGCGCGGGCATTCTACTGGCGGCGGCGCTGGCGATCATGACTGCTGGACTGCTGAGTTTCGGTTACACCTCCCGGTATTTCGCCTGTTATGGCTTTGCCTGTCTGGGCGGGTTGAGCTATTTCGCTATGCTGCCGTCAGGAGCCGCTGATAAAAATCCAGATAGGCGCTGACGATGTGCTGCTGGCTATAGTGATTTTCCACTTTTCTGCGACCCTGGGACGCCAGTTGCGCCCGCAACGGTTCATCTGCCAGGAGTCGCCGAACGCCATCAGCCAGCGCACGTGGTTGTTGGAGGGGAACCAGCCAGGCGTTTTCACCGTGGGTGATGAGTTCCGAGGCTCCAGCGGTCTGCGTGGCCAGCACCGCCCGACCATGCCCCCAGGCTTCCAGGATGACATTGCCCAGCGTTTCGTGGCGCGAAGGGCAGATAAAAAGATCGGCCAGTTCATAATAGGGATGGGGATCGAGTTGCCAACCGGCCCAGCGAAGCTGGCTGCTGATGCCTAGTTGCTCGGCGTGGTGGCGCAGACTGGCGTTCAGGGGGCCGTCGCCGACAAGGACTAGCACCAGCGGGCGGTGGCAAACTGTGGTTCCGAGCAGAGCCAGGGCGGTCAACAGGTCTTCAAAGCCCTTGACCGGATGGAAGCGGCCGACTGCGGTCAGCACCAGCGCCTCTTCAGGAATCGCCAAGCGTCGCCGCCAGTCCGCAAGCTGTTCCGGCGAACTGGCGGCGGGAAGATCCACAAAGTTGCCGATGTGGGCGATGCGCGCTGCTGGCAAGCCGCTGCGGATCAGGTAATCGCAAATACCCTGAGTGTTGCCGACCCAGGCATGAGCGTGACGATAGCCCTTGAGATCATAATAGCCGCCCAGCCGGGCGACGTGGATTGGCCGGCGGCTCGGGTTCAGATGGGTTAACCGGGTAGCCCGGCCCATGTAGGTTTGGACAATATCCGGTTGATACTGGCGGAGAATCGCCCCGATCCGCCAGCGCGATGGTAGATCCCAAATGGCCCGCATCGGCACATGGAGTTGTTTGACCTCCGCCTGCAATTTGGCCGACACGCCCCCACCGGGGCTGTTGATGGCCAGCACCGGTTGCCGCTGCTCCTGCAAGGCGTTGACGAGGCGGACATAAAACAATTCGGCGCCGCCGAGCGCCTGGCCGGCGACGATGTGGGCCGATGTGATCATGGATTGACGATCAGGTTAAACACCATGGCGGATGCCTTTGATCAACGGTCAGGCGCGTACTCTAAATGAAAATCCCATCGGGAACAGGCTGATTCATGACTGAGCGAACCCGGCTTTCAGTATTTATCACTACCTACAACAACGACCGTACCCTGGCGGCGTGCCTGGAAAGCGTCAAGTGGGCGGATGAAATCGTCATGCTGGATTCCTTCAGCACCGACGCCACCCTGGCTATCGGCCAGCGTTACGGGGCGCGCATCACCCAGCACGAATTCATGGGCTACGGCCCGCAAAAGCAGATGGCGCTGGCGGCGACCACCCACGATTGGGTGTTGTTGCTGGATGCTGACGAGGCGTTGTCGCCCGCGCTCCAGGCGGAAATTCGCCAGTTGCTGCAAACCGGCCCGGTAGCGGAGGGCTACGAAATCCCGCGTCAGGAGCAAATGTTCTGGCGCATGTATAACCCCGCGACCCGGATGAATCATTATCTGCGGCTGTTCGACAAGCGCCGGGGCAATGTTGACGACATGCCGATCCATGCCGCGCCCAAGGTTCAGGGTCGCATCGCCCGGCTGAAGGGACCGCTGTATCACTATGGCGAGACCGACATTCACACCAAGGTCGAGAAGGTCAATGCTTACTCGACCGGGCTGGTGGCGGACAAGATCAAAAAACAGCGTTGGGGCATCCCGCTGATCATGCTGTTCTACCCACCGCTGTTCTTCATCCGCAGCTATCTGTTCAAGCGCAACTTTCTGAATGGCTGGGCCGGCTTCATCAACTCGGCGGTCGCGGCGTTCTACGTCTTCCTCAAATACGCCAAGCTGTACGAATACCAGCAGTTCACCAAATATGGAACCCGCTTGCTGCCGGAAGGCGCTCCGCCGCTGCCGAGCCAGCATCAGGCTGGATCAACCCACAAAACCTGACCAGCGTCCAGCTCGCGCACCGTCCGCAGATGCCGCAACACCCGCACGGGCGTCAGCATCGCCATGCAACTGTGGTGCGAACAGGTCTTGCGATAACAGTTGATGCAGGGCAAGTCAGCTTGCAATGCAGTCACGTTGTCGCCCAACGGCTTGACCCGTCGCGGGTCGGTGGGGCCACAGAGCACCGTCATCGGTGTTTGGGTAGCGGCGGCCAGATGCGCGGTGCCGGTATCGTTGGCGACGATGAAACGAGCCAGCTCGCACAAGGGCGGAATATCCAGAATCTCAGTCTGCCCGCACAGGTTCACCAGCCATGGACCGCACTGCCGGGCGATGCGCTCGCACTCATCCACTTCATCTGAGCCGCCGATGAGTACGATTCGCGCCAATCCCTCCTGATGGAGTTGATTCGCTAGCGCGGCGTAGCGGTCGGCGCCCCAGCGTTTTAGATGGCCGTTGGCATTGCAACCCGGCAGAAAGATTGCGTAATCCCCAGGTGCTAATTCGTGCTGCGCCATAAATGCCTGGGCGCGGGCATGATGGCGCTCAGGGATGTACAGAACAGGGCGGGGCGTCGTCGCCGGAATGCCGCCAGCCTCCAGGGCAGCGCGGCTGCGCGTGATGGTATGGGCCGGGCGGGGCAGTTCAACTGGCGCAAGGTTGTAGGGCAGTTGGCGGCGATTGCCGAGGCGGTAGCGGATGCGATGGCCGCTCAGCCACAACAAGCTTAGCAACAGGCGGGAGCGGTCATTGCATTGGAGATCGATCACCAAATCGTAATTCCCTGACCGCACTTGTCGTAGCCAGCTTCTCGTCTGGTGGAATCGGCGATGGCGGTCGCGCCAGTCCACGGTCAGAATTCGTTGAAACCGGGGATCGTGCGCGAAAAGCAGGTCGCGCCAGGCGGGTTGCGTGTCGAGATGAATTTCCCGGTTGGGGAAGGCCCGGACGATATCCTCAAACAGGGCGGTGGCGATGATGACATCTCCCATGGCGCTCCACTTGATGATCAGAATGCGGCGAATGCTGGGATCGGCGGGAAGATCGGTGTGATAACGCATGGCGGGGAAGCCAGAGTCAGAGGTTGTAAAGATTCGGGCTGTCCGGCGGCCGCGTCTTGAACCGGCGGTGAACCCAGAGATACTGTTCCGGCGCCTGGCGGATGTAATGCTCTAGTAATTCGTTGATGCATTGAGTATCGGCGGTGAGATCGCCGCTCGGAAAATTTTCCAGGGCAGGCAGAATAACGATTTCATAGCCGGCCGTTCCCGGCAAGCGCCGGGGGAAATAGGGCACCACTGCCGCGCCACTCAAAGCCGCCAGCCGCGATGTGGCGGTGATCGTACAGGCGGGAATGCCGAAAAAGGGTACGAAGACGCTATTGCGCCTGCCATGATTCTGATCGGGCGCGTACCAGACTGCGCGGCCCTTTTTGAAGGCGCGCAACAGCCCCCGCAAATCCTCGTGCGGCAGCGGTGGGAACCCGGCGCGCTTGCGTTCGCGGCGCATTACCGTTTCGTAGAGTGGATTCTTGTGGGAGCGGTACATGGCATGGAAAGACTGATGCCAGGTGATGAAGCGAGCGCCCAGCTCCAGGGGGGTAAAATGGCCGGTCAGCAGGATGACGCCCTTGCCGCGATCCAGCGCCTGTTGCAGATGCTCGAGGCCCTTGATCTGCGCCAGGCCGCGCAGTTTGTCATCGGGCGCCCACCAGGCCATGGCGGTTTCAAACAGGCCTGTGCCGAGGGCGGCGAAATGCGCTTCCAGCAACGCTGCCCGCTGCGTCGGGGACAGTTCCGGGAAACACAGTTCCAGGTTGATCTCGGCGATGCGCCGCCGCCGCCGGGCGACCTTGCCGATCCAGCGGCCGATCTGCCCACCCAGCACCAGTTGCCAGGAAAATGGCAGCGCCGCCATGAGCTTCATCAGTCCCAGCCCCAGCCAGATCGGCCAGTAGCGCGGCGCCAGAAAATGCCAATCAAACAAGCTAGTACGTGTCGTCACAGGGGTTACGATGATCGGTAAATGCGCTATTGTAAGCCGCCTTGTCTTGGCAAGCATCCGGCGGTTGCTGGTTGCTGACGTTAAAAAAACGGCGATCTACTTGACGTTCATCTTTTCCTCCCTATAATGCGCGCTTCCTTGGTTAAGCGCGTGAGGGCTTCCGGGGGAAGCA
>ERZ1645187.742-NODE-742-length-31946-cov-40.801386_pt1 | contig 31946 bp, 29 predicted proteins | sample MGYA00575352_ERZ1645187 | MGnify/ENA primary metagenome ERZ1645187 (study PRJEB40837, sample SAMN11349314) | freshwater sediment metagenome | isolation source: river sediment | host: Sediment | place: India: Wazaribad , New Delhi | collected 2017-02-21 ... | reverse complement strand
TGAGCGAGCAGGTGGAGGAGAAGTCCTCGCCGCTGCTGATGTACGCCGTCAAGCAGGTCGAGCTGGCGGTGCGCGCTCAGCTGGATGACCTGCTCAAGCCGGCCGGCGTGACCGTGCTGCAGTACACCGCGCTCTCGGCGCTCGAACGCCGCGGCGAGCAGTCCGCGGCCCAGCTGGCCCGCAGCTCGTTCGTCACCGCGCAGTCGATGGCCGACATGGTGCGCGTGCTCACCAGCAAGGGGCTGATCACCCGCACCCGGGACGCCACCGACCGCAAGCGGCTGCTGATCAGCCTGACCCCCGAGGGTCGGGAGCTGCTCGACCGGGTGCGGGACGACGTACTCGAGCTGGACCGGAAGATGACCGGCTCCCTGACCTCGCGGCAGCGGGAGTCGCTGCGCCACGGCCTCAACGAGTGCCGCTCGGCCCTGGCGCGGCTTGAGTCCTGAGCCGACGCGCGCTCGCGCGCGGGTGTTGAGGCGTGGCGGGAAGCCAATGGTCGATTTCCGGCGGGGAAATGGTGCCCTAGCTTCCCGCCACGATGTGATCAGCTGAGGTCCGGCCCCTGGGCGCGCTCGTGGGCCAGGTCGACGAACGCGTCCAGCGCGTGCGGGTCGACCAGGGACTGCAGGTCCGCGACCTGGTCCAGCGGCCGGCCCTGCAGGATCCGCTTGGCCGGCACCTCGAGCTTCTTGCCGGTCCGGGTCCGCGGCACGCAGGGCACCTGGACGATCAGGTCCGGGACGTGCCGGGGGGACAGCGAGCCGCGCAGCGCGCCCGCGATCTCCTTCTTGCGCGCCTCGTCCAGGACCTGACCCTCCTCGAGTACGACGGCCAGGATCAGGTCGCCGTTGCCGCCGGCGCGGTCCTCGATGTGCACCACCATGGAGTCGAGGACTCCCGGGATCTCCTCGACGACTCGGTAGAACTCCGCGGTGCCGAGCCGCACCCCGCCGCGGTTGAGGGTGGCGTCGGAGCGGCCGGCGATCACCGAGGAGCCGGTGGGGCTGAACCGCACCCAGTCGCCGTGGCGCCAGATGCCCGGATAGGCCAGGAAGTACGCCGACCGGTAGGCCCGGTCGTCGGTGCCACCCCAGAACCCCACCGGCATCGACGGCATCGGCTCGGTGATCACCAGCTCGCCGAGCTCGCCGATCACCGGCTTGCCGTCCGGGTCGTACGCCGCGGCCGCGACCGCCAGGCACGGGGCGGTGATCTCGCCGAGCACCACCGGCTGGGCCGGGCTGCCCTGCAGGATGCCGGAGCAGACGTCGGTCCCGCCCGAGCCGACGTTGAGCAGCACGCCGGGCCCGAACTCCTCCAGCACCCAGGTGTACCCCTCCTCGGCCACCGGGCTGCCGGCCGCGCAGAGCTCGCGCAGCGCGCCCAGGTCGTGCTCGATCGGCGGGTGCTGGCCCTCGCGGCGACACGTCATCAGGAAGCCGGGGCTCGCGCCCATCACCGTGGCCCGGGTCTCCTCGGCCAGCCGCCACTGCCAGTCCGTGCCCGGATGGAGCGGGTTGCCGTCGATCATCACGATCGTGGTGTCGACCAGCAGTGCGGAGACCAGCGAGTTCCACATCATCCACGACGTGGTGGTGAACCACAGCAGGGTGTCGTCCGCACCGAGGTCCCAGCTCAGCGCGTGGTTCTTCAGGTGCTCCAGCAGGATGCCGCCGTGGCCGTGCACGATCGCCTTGGGCTTCCCGGTGGTGCCGGAGGAGAACAGGATCATCAGCGGGTGGTCGAAGGCGACCTCCTCGAACGTCGCCGCCTCCGGCTCGGCCTCCAGCAGCGCCGACCAGGACAGGGCGTCGGGCACTGGCGGGCCGGCGTACTCGACCTCGATGACGTGGCGCACCGACGGCAGGCCCTCGCGGATCGCGGCGACCTCGGCGCCCTTGTCGACCAACTTGTCGCCGTACCGGTAGCCGCCGACCACCAGCAGCACCGTCGGCTCGACCTGGCCGAGCCGGTCCAGCACGCTGCGGGCGCCGAACTCCGGGGCGCAGCTGGTCCACACGGCGCCGATCGAGGCCGTGGCCAGGAAGGCCACCGCCGTCTCGGGGATGTTGGGCAGGTAGCCGGCCACCCGGTCTCCGGGCCGCACCCCCAGTCCGCGCAGCGCGGCGGCCACCCGGGCGACCTGGTCGGTCAGCTCGCCGAAGCTCAGCGTGACCGGCTCGCGGGTCTGCGAGTAGGCGTGCACGGCGGGGCGCGGGTCGCCGTCGTGGCCGGCGAGCAGGTGCCGGGCGTAGTTGAGGCGCGAGCCGGCGAACCACGTCGTGCCGGGCATGGTGCGGTCCTCCAGCACCGAGGCGTACGGCGCGCTCGGCTCGACGCCGAAGTAGTCCCAGATCCCCTGCCAGAAGCCCGCCAGGTCGGTGGTCGACCACTGCCAGAGGTCGTGCCAGGTCTTTAACTGGGCGCGGTCATCGGCCGCCAGCCAGTCCATGAACCGGCCGACCCGCGTGGTCTCGCGCCAGTCGGCCGACGGCTCCCAGATCACCGGGGCGAGTGCTGGGGGAGCGCCGGCCGGGGTCCCCGACTCGGTGACGCTCACTCGGCGCCCCCGTGGGACACCTTCGCCGCCCGGCCGTCCAGGAACGCCTGCATCCGGCGCTTGGCCTCCTCGCTGCTGGAGGCGACCGCGGCCATCAGCGACTCCATCAGGTAGCCCTGGGCCGGGGCGGCCTCGGCGATCAGGGGCAGCGCGTGCAGCACGGCGAAGTTGGTCGCCGGGGCGTTGCCGGCGATCCGCCGGGCCAGGTCCAGCGCGAGGTCCAGACCCTGCCCCGGCTCGGCCAGGTAGTGGGTGAGTCCGAGGTCCTGGCCCTCACGGGCGTCGAGCACTCGGCCGGTGAGCATGAGATCCATCATCCGGTGTACGCCGATCAGTCGCGGCACGCGCACCGAGGCGCCACCGCCCACGAAGAGCCCGCGCTGGCCCTCGGGCAGCGCGTAGTAGGCCGAGGGCTCGGCGACTCGCAGGTGGGTGGCGGCCGCAAGCTCCAGCCCGCCGCCGATCACCGCCCCCTTGAGCACGCTGACGACCGGGAGGCGACCGGACTCGATCTTCTGGAACGCCCGGTGCCAGCCGAGCGAGTGCTCCAGGCCGGCCCAGCTGTCGCGCTCGGTCAGCTCGTTGAGGTCCAGCCCGGCGGAGAAGTGCTCGCCCTCGGCGTCGAGCACCACCACCGCGGCCCACGACGGCGGGGTGGCGAAGAAGCTCTCCAGGCCGGCGATGGTGACGTCGTCCAGGGCGTTGCGCTTGGCCGCCCGGCTCAGCGTCAGCACCGCGATGCTCTCCTCGCGCCGCAGCCGCAGGGACTCCGGCAGGCCGGGGGCGTCGGCGTGGACGGGTGTCGGGGGCTCGTCGCCGTACGACCGATCGGTGTCGGGGGTCGAGATCGACACGGGCGTCTCCTCATCAGGTTTCTTGTCGACAGTCATAGTTCCAGTAGACAGGAACCCTGTCAATGGTGAACGCCGATCCGGCCCTGCCGTAGACGGGCGCGGCGGCCCGCGACTCCGGCCATTCCGGCCCCCGACGAGGGGTGCGCGACCTATCCTGAGGCCATGCGCCTGCGCCCCCCGTCGTCCGTGGCCGTGCGGCCCGTCGAGGTCGTCTGAACGGTGGGTTGGCTCTTCCCGGCCCTGGTGGGCCTGTGCTATCTCGCGCTCGGTCCGTGGGCGCTGATCCTGGCCGGAGCGCTGCTGGCGATCCCTCGGGTCCGGCAACGGCTGCCGCGCCCGAGGTTCAGCCGCCGGGGCCTCGGCATCGCCGGCTCGGTGCTGCTCGTGATCGTCGGGTTCGTGGTGTTCCTGCCCGACGGCTGGCTGTCGATCCCCTCCAGTGGCGGGCGGCTGGTCACGCCGTCGTACGTGGGGCGGCAGGTGGCCGCAGACCCGATCGAGGCCGAGCCGCTCGCGCCGCACCCCTGGCTGGCGGCTGGTACGGCGGGCGCCGGCCCGCTCGGCGACCTGACCGAGGTCGACACCGCGTGGTTCGGCCGGGACCAGTGCGGGTCGCTGCAGTTCGACTCCCGCGGCCGGATCGTCGCCCTGTGCTCGGACCGGAACGGCCCGATGGTCAGGGTGATCGACGCCGGCACCATGCGCCCGCTGGTCACCAAGCGGCTGCCCGAGGGGGAGAGCGAATGCGAGCCCTACTCCTTCCTCGACAACGGCGACCGGGCGGTGGTCACGACCGCCGACCGGCGGATCCAGGCGATCAGCACCGCCGACGCCGACGGTGAGCCGGACCTGACGGTCACCTCGTCGTGGAACCTGCGCAAGCTGATGCCGGCCTCCGACTGCCTGGTGGCCACCATCCCGGACTGGGCCGGGCGGATCTGGTGGAGCACCCGGGCCGGGCTGGTCGGCGTACTGGACCCGGTCAGCGGCGGCGCCCAGGTCCTGGACCTGAAGGAGCGGGTCGGCAACGCGATGGCGGTCGACGAGACCGGGGTCTACCTGGTCACCGACGCCGCCCTGTACCGGCTGACCACCGACGCCGCGGGCGCCCCGGTGGTGGGCTGGCGCAGCGAGTACGACGCGGGCGTGGAGCGCAAGTCCGGCCAGCTGTCCCAGGGCAGCGGCACCCCGCCCACCCTGCTCGAGCACAACCTGGTCGCCATCGCCGACAACGCCGAACCGCGGCTGCACGTGGTCTTCGTGGACCGGGCCACCGGGGCGCAGGTGTGCAGCGCCGCGGTCTTCGACGGCGGCGAGAGCTCGACCGAGACCGCGCTCACCTCGCTGGGCTCGGGCGTGGTGGTGGAGAACAACCATGGCTACAGCTCGACGCGCTCCACGATGCTGGGCTTCGGCGCCACCGGCGGGCTCGCGCGGGTGGACCACCACGAGGGCGAGTGCACGGTCGTGTGGACCAACCAGGAGGTGGCGTCCTCGGCGGTGCCGGTCGCCTCGTGGGCCAACGGGCTGGTCTACGCCTGGACCAAGCGGAGCACCCGGTGGGGGGTGGCGGGCTGGTACCTGACCGCGATCGACGCCCGCAGCGGCGAGACGTCGTTCGCGGTGCGCGCCGGGACCGGTTCGCTGTTCGCCAGCGACCGGGCCGGCCTGGTGGTCAGCCCGGACTCGGAGGTCTTCGTCGGCACGGTGGCCGGGCTGGTGCGGGTGCGCGACCGGGTCCGGGACGAGGAGTAGTAGCCAGCGGTCAGGGGTAGCTGAGCCCGACCGCCCGCTCGCTCAGCTCCCACAGCTCGCGCTGCGCGTCGACGTTCTTGGCCAGCGAGGTGGTGCCCACCACGCGCGGCGTGCCCGACATCTGGCCCAGCCCGCCGGGGCCGCAGTAGGTGCCTCCCGGCAGGTCCGCGGTGGCCGCCATCAGGGTCGGCCAGGCGCCCCGGTCCGCGGGCTGGGAGACCGCCCGGTTGACGGCGTCCAGGATCGAGGCCACCCCGCCGGAGGAGCGGCCCACCTGGCCGTTGGCGAGCAGGTGGGTGCCGGCGTACCCGGGGTGCGCGGCCAGCGCGCTGACCGGCAGGTCGGCCGCGCGCAGGCGGCGCTCGAGCTCGAAGGTGAAGAGCAGGTTGGCGAGCTTGGACTCGGCGTACTCGGGCCAGCGCAGATAGCGCTGGCGCCGCTCCTGCGGGTCGTCCAGCGGTGCCCGCCGCGCCATCCGGTGCATCTGCGAGGAGACGGTGACCACCCGGCTGGGCCCGGCCGAGACCAGCTGCGGCAGCAGCAGCCCGGTGAGCAGGAACGGCCCGAGGTGGTTGGTGGCCAGCTGCAGCTCGAAGCCGTCGTCGGTGCGCTGGTAGCCCGGCGCCATCACCCCGGCGTTGTTGATCAGCAGGTCCAGCGGGCCGTACGCCGCCGCGGTCTCGGCCGCGGCGCGCACCGAGTCCAGGGAGGCCAGGTCGATGCTCAACCGGTCCAGCTGCGCCTCGGGCACCTCGGCGCGGATCGCGGTTTCGGTCGCGGCCAGCTTCTCGGCGCTGCGCCCGGCCAGCACCACCCGGGTGCCGTGGCGGGCGAGCTCGAGCGCGGTGAAGTACCCGAGGCCGCCGACGCTGGGGCCGGTGACCAGGGCGGTGCGGCCGGACTGGTCGCCGATCTGCTCGGGGGACCAGGTGGTGTCGCTCACGGGGTCACCGCCAGCGCCGCCAGCACCCGCTGACCCAGCTCGGCGTCGCCCTCGATCTGGACCCGGCCCGGCTCGGGCTGCCGTCGCCCGCCGGCCAGCAGCAGGAACGACTCGCGGTCGCAGCGGATCGTGGCGTCCACGCCCTCAGCGGGCACCTCGGTGAGCAGCTGCCCGCGCCCGTCCTCGCCGACGGTGGCGGCGACCTCGGGGTGCCCGTCCAGCTCCAGCACCACGGTGGTGCCGGCCGGCGCCTGCGCCTTCTTGGCGAGCACGAAGCCGAGGCTCTCGGCCAGGTAGCTCGTGGCGTGGCCGGCGGCGGGGGAGTCCAGGTTGCCGGGGCGGCCGACGGCGCGGCGTACGTCCTGCTCGTGCATCCACACGTCCAGCGGCCGGTTGCGCAGCAGGGTGCGGACCGTCCAGCCGATGGCGCCGAACAGGCCGGGCGCCGGGGCCGAGCCGTCCTCGGGCTGGTGGGCCAGCAGCGTGGTGTTGCGGGCGGTGGCGCTGGCCCGGATCTCGTTGATCAGCTCGTCGCTGCTGCGGTCGCGGCGGGCGACCACGCCCTGCTCGGTGAAGCGGCCCATCAGCCCGCGGGCGTGCTCCGGCTCGCCGATCTCCACGTCGTCGTGGGTGCCGCCGGCGACCAGGTTCTCCAGGTGCGCGGTGTGGGCGGCGACGTCGTGCACGGTCCAGCCGGGCAGGTCGGTGGGCAGCCCCCACGACTCCTCGGGGATCTCCTCCAGCAACGCGGTGAGGTCGTCAATCGCCTGCCACCAGATCTCGACGTAGCCGCGCAGCTCTTCACCCTCAGACATATGGGCACTGTAGTGCGGCGGCACGACCACCACAGCGGCAGTTCGGCGGCAGGTGGCCGCCGCCACGCGGGGGACCCGGCGCGTCCGGCTCGAACTGGCGACATGGTGGTCGTTCGACCCGGCTAATCTCGGGTCATGGCTGCCCCCGCATCGCGCCCGCTGGGTTTCTGGCTCAAGCTGTTGGACCGGTTGATCGACGAGCAGTTCGACGACCTGCTCGAGGAGCACGGTGTCACCCGCCGGCAGTGGCAGCTGCTCAGCACCCTGAACCAGGGGCCTGCCACCCTGGCCGAGCTCGACACGGCGGTCGCTCCGTTCCTGGCCGACCACGAGTCCTCCGCCGACCACCTCGCCGAGCTCGTCGAGTCGGCCTGGGTGGTGCGCGACGGCGACCGGCACGAGCTCAGCCCCACCGGGCACACTGCCCTGGAGGGGCTGCACGCCGCCGTGGCCAAGACCCGCGAGCGCACCACCGCGGGGCTGGACGAGGAGCGCTACCAGGCGACGGTGGACGCGCTGGAGCAGATGGCGCGCAACCTCGGCTGGACCGAGTGACCGCCCTGCGCGAGCTGGCCGCCCGGCACGGGGTGGCCACCTCGTTCTACGGGTGGGACGGGCAGCATCGAGAGGTCAGCGAGAGCACGCTGCGCAGCGTGCTGGCCGCGCTGGAGGTGCCCGCGCAGGACGAGGACCAGGTCGCGGCGAGCCTCGCCGAGCACGAGCTGGCGGCCTGGCGCCGACTGCTGCCGCCGGTGGTGGTCAGCACCGCCGGCACCGCCCGCGGCTTCGCCGTGCACGTCCCGCACGGCACCGGGGTCGAGGTGACCATCGGCACCGAGGACGGCGGGGATCTGGCCGCCGCGCAGCGGGACGTGTACGTCGACCCCCGCGAGGTCGACGGCGTGCTCATCGGCCGCGCGGAGTTCGAGGTGCCGGCCGACCTGCCGCCGGGGTGGCACACGCTGCACGCCACCGCGCGGGACGCCGCCGGGCTCCTGGTCACCGCGACCTGCTCGCTGATCGTGACCCCTGCCCGGCTCTCCACCACCGACCTGCTCACCGGCGCGCAGCGCTGGGGCGTGACCACGCAGCTGTACTCGGTGCGCTCGCACCGCAGCTGGGGCGTGGGCGACTTCGGCGACCTGGCCGAGCTGGCGACCACGTTCGGCTCGGTGCACGGCGCCGACTTCGTCCTGGTCAACCCGCTGCACGCGGCCCAGGCCCGCCCGCCGCTGGAGACCTCGCCCTACCTGCCGACCACGCGGCGCTTCGTGAACCCGCTGTACCTGCGGGTCGAGGACGTGCCTGAGGTCGCCTTGCTGGGGGAGTCGGACCGGGAGGAGCTGGCGCGGACCGCCGCCGGCTTCGCCGCGGTGAACGCCGACCCCGAGCTGATCGACCGGGACACCGCGTACGCCGAGAAGCTCAGGATCCTGGAGGGGCTCTTCACCGTGCCGCGCAGCCCGGAACGCCAGGGCGACTTCGAGGAGTTCCGCGCCGAGCAGGGCCCCGGGCTGGTCGACTTCGCCACCTGGTGCGCGCTCACCGAGGAGCTGGAGCCGGACGACCCGCGCTGGACCGACGAGGCCAGCGGGCCCGCGACGGCCTGGGTGGCCCAGCGGCGCGAGGAGCTGGCCGACCGGGTGGAGTTCTACACCTGGCTGCAGTGGCTGTGCGACGAGCAGCTGGCCGCCGCCCAGGACGCGGCGCTGGACGCCGGCATGACCCTGGGCGTCGTACACGACCTGGCTGTGGGCGTGCAGGGGCACGGCGCCGACGCGTGGGCCCTGGGCTCCGCGCTGGCCCGGGGCGTGGAGGTCGGCGCCCCGCCCGACGACTTCAACCAGCAGGGCCAGGGCTGGGGCCAGCCGCCGTGGCGCCCGGACCGGCTCGCCGAGCTCGGCTACGCGCCGTACCGGGACATGCTGCGCACCGTGCTGGCGCACGCGGGCGGGCTGCGGGTCGACCACATCCTGGGGCTGTTCCGGCTCTGGTGGATCCCGGCCGATGCGGACTCGCCGGCCGAGGGCACCTACGTGACCTACGACCACGAGGCCCTGGTCGGGATCCTGGCGCTGGAGGCCGAGCGCGCCGGGGCCGTGGTGATCGGCGAGGACCTGGGCGTCTTCGAGCCGTTCGTGCAGGACTACCTCTCGCAGCGCGGCATCCTGGGCACCTCGATCCTGTGGTTCGAGCGGGACTGGGGGAAGCCGCGGCCGGTGGAGGGGTTCCGGGAGCTGTGCCTGACAGCGGTGACCACCCACGACCTGCCGCCGACCGCGGGCTACCTGGCCGGCGCGCACATCGCCCTGCGGGCGAAGCTGGGTCTGCTGGAGCGGGACGTCGAGACCGAGCAGCGGGTCGACGCCGAGCAGCGCGAGGCCGTGCTCGAGGAGGCCCGCGCCCGCGGTCTGCTGGCGCCGGGCGCCTCGGTGCCGGAGACGGTGAAGGCCCTGCACCAGCTCGTGCTGCGCAGCCCGTCGCGGCTGATCGGGGTCGCGCTGGTCGACCTGGTGGGGGAGGCCCGGATCCAGAACCAGCCCGGGACCAACGACACCCAGTACACGAACTGGCGGATCCCGCTGGCCGACGCCGACGGTGACGTCGTGTACGTCGAGGACCTGGCCGCCGCGGACTTCGGCGACTTCCTGCACCCCTGACTGGGCACAGCCCAGCGGAAACGAATCAGGGCCGCCCCTTGCGGGGACGGCCCTGACTCGTTGACCAGATCAGCGGTGAATCAGCGGATCAGAACGCCGACTCGTCCAGGTCCATCAGCGACAGGTCGATCGACTCGGCGATCGCCCGCTCGGCCGACAGCTTGGGCAGGTTGTTGGCCGCGAAGAACTGAGCGGCGGCCACCTTGCCCTCGTAGAAGGACTTGTCCGAGGCCGACAGCGGGTCACCGCTGGTCAGCTTGGCCAGCGCGACCTCGGCCTGACGCAGCAGCAGCCACGCGCAGACCACGTCACCGAGCGCCATCAGCAGGCGGGAGGTGTTCAGCCCGACCTTGTAGATGTTGCGCAGGTCGCCGCCCTGAGCCGAGGGGTCGGAGGCCATCAGGTCGTTGATCATCAGCCCGACCATCGCGTTGGCGTCGTCCAGCGCCTTGGCCAGCAGCTCACGCTCCACCTTGAGGCGACCGTTGCCGGCCTCGGCGGCGATGAACCCCTGGATCTCGGCGGCCAGGTGGCCCAGGGCGCGGCCCTGGTCCTTGACGATCTTGCGGAAGAAGAAGTCCTGGCCCTGGATCGCGGTCGTGCCCTCGTAGAGGGTATCGATCTTGGCGTCGCGCACGTACTGCTCGATCGGGTACTCCTGCAGGAAGCCGGAGCCGCCGAAGGTCTGCAGCGACTCGGTGCCCAGCAGCACCCACGAGCGCTCCGAGCCGTAGCCCTTCACGATCGGGAGCAGCAGGTCGTTGACCGACTCGGCCAGCTTGTCGTGCTCGCCGTTGAAGTCGGCCAGCATGACCTTGTCCTGCCACGACGCGGTGTAGAGCACCAGCGCGCGCATGCCCTCGGCGAACGACTTCTGGGTCATCAGCGAGCGGCGTACGTCGGGGTGGTGGGTGATCGTGACGCGCGGGGCGGTCTTGTCCGCGGCGCGCGGCAGGTCGGCGCCCTGCACCCGCTCCTTGGCGTACTCCAACGCGTTGAGGTAGCCGGTGGAGAGGGTGGCGATCGCCTTGGCGCCCACCATCATCCGGGCGTTCTCGATGACCTGGAACATCTGCGCGATGCCGTTGTGCACCTCGCCGACCAGCCAGCCCTTGGCGGGCTCGCCGCCGCCGACCTGCGGGTCGCCGAAGGTGAGCTCGCAGGTGTTGGAGACCTTGATGCCCATCTTGTGCTCGACGTTGGTCACGTAGACGCCGTTGCGCTCGCCGGTCAGCTCACCGCTCTCGAGGTCGAAGTGGTCGCGCGGCATCCAGAACATCGACAGGCCCTTGGTGCCCGGGCCGCCGGCGCCCTCGACGCCTTCGGGGCGAGCCAGCACCAGGTGCATGATGTTCTCGCTCATGTCGTGCTCGGCGCTGGTGATGAAGCGCTTCACACCGGTGATGTTCCAGGAGCCGTCCTCGTTCGGGACGGCCTTGGCGCGGCCGGCGCCCACGTCGGAGCCGGCGTCGGGCTCGGTCAGCACCATGGTGCAGCCCCACTGCCGGTCGACCATGTGCTGGGCGGCCTTCTTGTCCCGGTCGTTGCCGTTGCGGTACAGGATGCCGGCGAACGACGGCCCGGAGCCGTACATCCACACGGGGGCGTTCGCGCCGAGCACCAGCTCGCCGATGGCCCAGACCACGCTGGAGGGGGCGGGGGTGCCGCCGAGGCCGGCGAGGGTCTGCATGCGCCAGAACTCGGAGTCCATCCAGGCCTGGTAGCTCTTCTTGAAGGCCTCACCGACGGGGGCGGTGTGGGTCTCGGGGTCGAAGACCGGCGGGTTGCGGTCGCTCTCGACGAACGATGCGGCCAGGTCCTCACGGGCCAGGCGGTCCACCTCGGCGAGCACCTCGCGGGCGGTGTCGGCGTCGACATCCGCGAAGGGGCCCTGCCCGAGGATCTCATCACGACCGAGCACCTCAAACAGGTTGAACTCGATGTCGCGCAGGTTGCTCTTGTAGTGGCTCACTGATCCACCCTCTGATCTCATCGGATGACCGCCCCGGAGTGGAGACCGGTCCTGACTGGTGGCGTGCCGTGGCACGTCCGCGCTGGCTTTGGGCGCAGTCGTGCCGGGGGCCTACCGACCAGTAACATGATTGTGCCTCTCCTGCGGACACCGCGCAACAGGAATGGCCGGTGATCTTTGCAACTCGGCGCAATCAGTGCGCCGAACGGTCGATTTGAGCGTCGAATCGCCTGCCCACGGCCCGATCCGGGCGCGTTTGTGGCGAGGGCGACACGCGGCGTACCCAGTTCTCGGCTTGCTCTCGACTGTGTCGCTAATGTCTACTAATAACTGCGACAAACGTAAGACACCTGACTTAAGGAACTGACATGCGGCAGCTGATCGTCCTCGGCTTCGTGGGGCTCGTCGCCCAGCTCATCGACGGCTCGCTCGGGATGGCGTACGGCGTCACCTCCTCGACCCTGCTGCTCGCCGCCGGCGTGGCGCCTGCGGCAGCCTCCGCCGCGGTGCACTTCTCCGAGATCGGCACCTCGCTGGTCTCCGGCTTCTCCCACCACAAGCTGGGCAACGTCGACTGGCGCACCGTCTCGATCCTGGCCCTGCCCGGCTTCATCGGGGCCTTCCTCGGCGCGACCGTGCTGGTCAGCCTGGACGCGGCCATCGCCAAGCCGATCGTGGCGGTCATCCTGCTCTCCCTCGGTGTCTACGTGGTCTACCGCTTCCTGGTCCTGGGCGGGCGGCGTCCGACCTTCAAGTCCCGCCCCTCGGCCCGCTTCCTGGCCCCGATGGGCCTGGTCGGCGGCACGCTGGACGCCATCGGTGGCGGCGGCTGGGGCCCGGTGGGCACCACCACCCTCCTCTCCTCCGGGCGCCTGGAGCCCCGCAAGGTGATCGGCTCGATCGACACCAGCGAGTTCGTGGTCGCGGTCGGCGGTTCGCTGGGCTTCCTGATCGCGCTCGGCTCCCAGGGCATCAACTGGGGGTACGCCGGCGCGCTGCTGGCCGGCGGCGTGATCGCCGCGCCGATCGCGGCCTGGCTGGTGCGGCACCTGCCCGCCCAGGTGCTCGGCGTGGCCGCCGGTGGCCTGATCGTGGTCACCAACATCCGCACCCTGCTCGACGTCGCCGGCGCCCCCACGGCGCTGTTCGCCTCGACCATGGCCGCCGCGCTGCTGGCCTGGGCGCTGGGCATCGTGTGGGTGGTCCGGCAGACGCGAAGCGCCCGGCTGCTGGCCGTGGAGGCCGAGTCCGGCCGGGTCCGTGAGTTCGAGCCGGCCTGATCCGCACCTGTGCCTTCGATGCCCGTTGTCGTCGCGTCGGATCGCCTCGCGCGCCACGCTCTCTGACAGACTGAGCCCATGCGAGTCTCCGCCAAGTCCGACTACGCGCTGCGCGCCCTGATCGAGATGGCGTCCGGCGACGACGGCACCTCGGTGAGTGCCGAGGAGCTGGGTCGGCGCCAGGAGATCCCACACGGGTTCCTGCAGGCGATCCTGGCCGACCTTCGTCGGGCCGGCGTGGTCGTCTCCCAGCGCGGCCAGTCGGGTGGCTGGCGGCTGGCCCGCAGGGCCAGCGACGTCTCGGTCGCCGACGTGATCCGCGCCGTGGACGGGCCCTTGGTCTCGGTCTACGGGCTGCGCCCCGAGGCGGTCTCCTACAACGACAAGGCCGCGGTGTTGCAGCACGTGTGGATCGCCGCCCGGCACTCGCTGCGCGACGTGTTCGAGCAGGTCTCGATCGCCCAGCTCGCCGAGGGGGCGCTGCCGCAGGCGGTCACCGCCCGCACCGCCGACGAGGACGCCTGGCAGCCGCACTGACCGGCTGAGTCGTTTCGCCTGCGCGCCGTTTCTCAGGTGCGGGTCGCCGACACCCAGCCCTCGGCGTCGAGGCCGACGAGCTCGGCGTACCCGCGCCAGGCGGCGGCCCAGTCGCCTGGGGCCACCGGGACCCGGTGCAGCCGGTCGGGCTTGAGCTTGGCCTGCCAGCCGGCCAGGGCCTGCTCGATGGTGCTCGCCTGCTCGGGCGTGGGGTCGGCGGGAACGGTGGCCACGACGTTCAGCTTCAGGCCGTGCAGGATGTCGAGGATGAGCGCCACCTGGGCCGGGTCGGCGGCGCCGAAGCCCGGGATGCTCAGCAGGGGCACCTTGCTGCCTTTGTAAGCGCGCCGCGAGATCTCGGCCCAGTGGCCCTGCACCACTCGTCGGCGCAGGCCGTGCTCGCCGTGCAGTCGCAGCATCTCCAGCCAGGCCAGGTGGCCCTCGGTCGGGTCATGCACCGGGGTCTTGAACCCGAGGTCCCGCAGCTCGTCGCGATGCTCCAGCAGGATCAGGGTGATCCGGTCACCCTTCAGCCCGCTCAGGTCGATGTGCAGCCAGGCCTTGCGTTTCGCCATGGCGGAAGAATGCCAGCCACGCGCAAGCGGCAGGTGTGCCGCAGGTGAACGGGGATCAAACGCGGCGCTCGGCGAGCCACTCGACCAGGGGGCGCAGGGCCTGCCAGTCGGCGCGCACCCGGTCCAGCAGCCCGGGACCGAGGGCGTCGGCCTCGAAGCCGTAGGAGCGGCCCACGAACAGCTGCTTGTGCCGCAGCAGCTCGATCCTGGGGTGGTCGGCCGGGTAGCCCCGAGGGGTGGTCTTGAGCCGGTCGCCGCCGATCTCCCACCCGTCCTTGTCGTAGCCGCGCAGCAGCCGGGCGAGCCTCCGCCCGGTCTTGTCCTCGGCGATCGCGTCACGGAAAGCGGCCAGTCGTGGCCCCGAGGCGTCGTAGCAGCCGGCCCCGACCCGGGTGCCGCGCGGGGAGATCTCGACGTACCAGCCGGTCGCGGGAGCGGCCGAGACGAAGGCGCCCTGGTGGGTCTTGTACGGCGTCTTGTCCTTGGCGAACCGGACGTCGCGGTAGGGGCGGAAGACCTTCGCGTGCTCGCCCTCCGCGGCGAACTCCGGCTCGAGCGCCGTCATGAGTGCGGTCATCGGGGCGCGGACCGCCTCGGCGTACACGTGCTTGTTGGCCTCCCAGAACGACTTGGTGTTGTCGACCTCGAGGTCGTCGTAGAAGTCGAGGGCGGCGACGGGGAAACCGGTGAACTCCACCTGGCCGAGACTAGACCGGAGCGGATGACGAGATTCGAACTCGCGACATCGACGGCTGGATCACGAAGCGTCGCTGAGACGCCGTACGACGTACTGGTTGAGGCTGAGGTGTTCCTCGGCCGCCCGCATGGCGAGCGTGCGATGGAGCCGCTCGCCCACGCGCAGGTTGAACTTGCCGGAGTAGGACCGCGTCGTGAAGGGCTCCGGAACATCCTCACCGGTCGAGCCAAGATCAGAGACGACCTCGGTCACCAGGTCGCGGATCCCGCGCAGAGCTTCGTCTTGGGTCGCGGCGAGCCAGGACAGTGACGGGAATTCGAGGCAGCTGCCGACGAACTCTTGGTCCTCGGGCGACCACACCACGCGGTAGCCGTAGTGCATGGCATCAGTGTCTGCGCTAGTCATCGTCCCTCCAACTTCTCGATCGCCGCCAGGACCTGACGCACCTGGTAGGCCTTGGCTTTGCCGTGTTCGTTCTGGATGTTCACGCGGGGATCGCCAGGCCAAGGAGTCTTGAACACCGCGTGCGACCCACCCGTGGTCCGGGCCGGACCGAAGTAGTGCGCGCAGACCTTGGCCAAGTCGTCGTACCGGATGTTGCGAGGACTCGCCCTCATTGCGGCGAGGATCTTCGCGACAGGCGGCACACCGCAATGGTACTGCTGGTGGTACCAGTCGCCAAAGGGGGCCGACCGAGTTGTGACCAGCCCTGGCACGGCAAGTGCGGAGGGCAGCATCCTCGACCTCATGATGCGCGTGGAGTCGAGTGCCGATGTCCTGAGGGAAGTCGTCTGCCCTGCCCTCGAAGCGGTGTTCCAGCCGGCAGAGGTCGACGAGGTGCACCTCGAGAGAACAGAGCTGGACGGCGGGCTGGAGTTCGAGCTGCGGATCATCGCCCGAGGCGAGCGCTTCGCCACGGTGGCCTTCAGCACCTTCGTCCAGTACCCGGAGGTGGGACCGTCGAGCGTGCTGCGGGATCAGCTCGTCGACTTCGTCGCGGAGAGCCGATTCGGCTGGGGCCAGAACCGGGGAGTGTGACACCCGGCGACCGGGGGTTTCGTGGAGCGGATGACGAGATTCGAACTCGCGACATCGACCTTGGGAAGGTCGCGCTCTACCAACTGAGCTACATCCGCCTGCCAGCTCGGGGGCACCCGATCCGACGTCGGTGGATGCTACCCGATCGGCTGCAGGGTCGGGCGTTTGGGCGTCACGCCGTCCCCCGAGGAGCGCCCGGTCAGCCGCCGGTGCACCCACGGCCCGAGGAACTCCCGAGTCCAGCGGGCGTTCTCAGTCCACGACTCGCGGCGGTTGCGCAGCGGCGCGGCGGCCACCTCCATCGGTTCCAGGGGGTGCGCGATGCCGAGCCGGTCGAGCACCTGCAGCGCCATGTAGTGATGGCCGGCGGAGTTGAGGTGCATCCGGTCGGTGTCCATGTGGGTGACCAGGTCGACGTCCCGCATCCGCCACATGTCGACCACCATGGCCCCGCGGTCGTCGGCGATCTCGCGCACCCACTCGTTGAACACGGCCATCCGACCGCGCATCGGGCCGTAGATGCCGCCCGAGCCGGGGTCGAAGATCGTGAACATCACCACGTCGGCCCCGGTACCGCGCAGCCGCACGATCGCGTCGTCGTACCGGCGGGCCAGGGCGTCTAGGTCGACCTTGGGGCGCAGTACGTCGTTGCCGCCGCCGTGGATGGTCACCAGGTCCGGCCGCAGGGCGAGCGCCGGTTCGAGCTGCTCGCCCAGGATCGCCGCCAGCTTGCGCCCACGGATCGCCAGGTTGGCGTAGCCGAAGTCCTCGGTCTCGGTGGCCAGGTGCTCCGCGACCCGGTCGGCCCAGCCGCGCAGGCCGTTGGGCCGCGTCGGGTCGGGGTCGCCGACGCCCTCGGTGAAGGAGTCGCCCAACGCCACGTAACGGTGGTAGCTCATGGCCCCATTCTTCGCACCCCGCACCGACGATCCGGCGGTAGGGTGCGCACCGTGCTGCTCTCCGACCGCGACATCAACGCCGAGATCTCCGCCGGACGGATCCGTCTGGACCCCTGGGAGCCGGAGATGCTCCAGCCGTCCAGCATCGACATCCGGCTCGACCGGTTCTTCCGGGTCTTCGAGAACCACCGCTACCCGCACATCGACCCGGCCGTCGACCAGTCCGAGCTGACCCGGATGGTCGAGCCGGAGGGGGATGAGGCGTTCATCCTGCACCCGGGCGAGTTCGTGCTTGGGTCGACGTACGAGGTGTGTTCGCTGCCCGACGACATTGCGGCGCGGGTCGAGGGCAAGTCCTCGCTGGGGCGTCTGGGGCTGCTCACCCACGCCACCGCCGGGTTCGTGGACCCCGGCTTCTCCGGGCACGTGACGCTGGAGCTGGCCAACGTGGCGACGCTGCCGATCAAGCTCTACCCGGGGATGAAGATCGGGCAGCTCTGCTTCTTCAAGCTCTCCTCGCCGGCCGAACACCCCTACGGCTCGACCAAGTACGGCTCGCGCTACCAGGGCCAGCGGGGCCCGACGCCGTCGAAGTCCTTCCAGAACTTCCACCGCACGCCGATCTGAGCCGCTGCTGCCGCTCGGTTGCTGCCGCTTGCCAAGGAGCGCACCAGCTCTCACCCCGGGACGTCATCACTTCCGCGCCGTACTGCGTACGCCTGTGATGACGCTCTGCGGCGACGTCATCAGCCCCGCGCTGCATAAGACGCCGACGTGATGACGTCCCGGGGGTGAGGGGGCGGGTGTGGCGTAGAACTCAGTCGTCCGGTCGCGTACCCGGTTGACGGATCACCCTTGAGCGAACTTAGCCTTGGCTAAGTAAGGCTTACCTAACTCAGAGGACTCCCATGCGTCGCGCTTCCCTCCGGCCCGCACCCCTGCGGACCGCCACCGGCCACATCGCCGTAGCCCTGAGCGGGCTGATCCTGCTCACCGCCTGCAGCACCGGCTCCACCGCCGACACCGCGCAGGAGGCCCCGGCCGAGCCGACCACCTCGGTCGACGCCGACGCCTTCCCGGTCACCATCGAGCACGCCTTCGGCGAGACCACGATTGAGCAGGAGCCCACCCGCGTCGCCACCCTGGGCTGGACCGACCAGGACAACGTGCTGGCCCTCGGCGTCGTGCCGGTGGGCGCCACCAAGCTCACCTGGGGCGGCAACGACGCCGGATCCTCGGACTGGTTCGACGCGGTTCTGGAGGAGACCGGCGCCGAGCAGCCCGTCCGGTACGACGACTCCGACGGCACCCCGATCGAGGAGATCGCCCAGCTGGCTCCCGACCTGATCCTGGCCACCAACTCCGGGATCACCGAGAAGGAGTACGCCAAGCTCAGCAAGATCGCCCCGGTGGTCGCCTACCCCGAGGCGCCCTGGGTCACCCCGTGGCAGGTCACCCTGGAGACCGCCGGCAAGGCGCTGGGTCGCAGCGCGCTGGCCGCCGAGATCGCCGCCGACACCCAGGCCGCGATCGACGACGCGCAGACGAACTTCCCCGAGCTGGTCGGGACGTCGTTCATCTTCTCCTACCTGAGCACCGCCGACCTCTCGACCGTCGGCATCTACGGCCGCCAGGACCCCCGGGTCGCGGTGATGGAGGACTTCGGCCTGGTCTCGCCGCCGATCGTGGAGAAGGTCGTGGAGGAGGGTCAGTTCTACGGCACCCTCTCGGCCGAGCGGGCCGCCGAGGCCGAGTCCGACGTACTGATCACGTACGCCGAGACCGACGAGGACGTCGCCACCTACGCGGCCGACAAGCTCATCGGCCAGGTCCCGGCGATCAAGGCCGGCCGGGTCCACGCCGAGGCGGACAAGCACGTCGGCCTGGCGATCACCAACCCCTCGCCGCTGTCCATCCCGTTCATCGTCGAGAACTTCCTGCCTCACGTCGCCGAGGCGGCCACCGCCTCGTGACGCTGCTCCAGACTCGCGGGGCCGGTCGCGTCGCCACACCCGACCGGCCCCGCGCGACCCCGCAGGTGTCCACGGCCAGGGCCAGAAGCGCCGCGACCCTGGTCCTGGTCGCGGCGCTGGCGGTCCTGCTGACCGCGCTGGCCTCGGTGCTCATCGGCTCGCGGGCGCTGCCGCTCGCCGTGCTCTTCGACCCCGAGGACCCGCTGCGGGCGATCTACCAGGCGCGAGTCGAGCGGACCGCCCTGGCCGCCGCGGTCGGGGTCGCGCTGGGGCTGGCCGGCGCCCTCATGCAGGGCCTGACCCGCAACCCGCTGGCCGACCCCGGCCTGCTCGGAGTCAACGCCGGCGCGTCGTTCGCGATGGTGCTGGCGATCTCGGTCTTCGGCATCTCGCAGCTGTCCGGGTACGTGTGGTTCGCGTTCGCCGGGGCCGCCGTCGCCGCGGTGGCCGTGCACGGCGTCGCGGCCCTGGGCCGTGGGGGCGCCACCCCGGTCAAGCTCGCGGTGGCCGGGGCCGCGGTCACCGCCGCGGTGTCGAGCTGGACCGCCGCGGTGCTGCTCACCGACCGGGCGACCATGGAGACCTTCCGGCTCTGGCAGGTCGGCACCGTCGGGGGGCGCAGCGTCGAGGTGCTGGCCACCGGGCTGCCGTTCCTGCTCGTCGGCACGGTGCTCGCGCTGGCCGGGAGCCGCGTCCTGGACGCGCTCGCGCTCGGCGACGACGTGGCCCGCGCCCTGGGCCGGCGCACCACCCTCGACCGGTTGCTCGTCGGCGTCGCGATCGTGCTGCTGGCCGGTACGGCGACCGCGCTGGCCGGCCCGATCGGCTTCGTCGGCCTCGTGGTGCCGCACGCCGTCCGCGCCGTCGTCGGCCCCGGCCACGCCCGGCTGCTGCCACTGTCGGCCGTCGCCGGCGCCGTCCTCGTGATGGGCGCCGACACCGTCGGCCGCGTGGTGCTGCCACCGGCCGAGGTCCAGGTCGGGATCATGACCGCGGTCATCGGCGCCCCGGTCTTCCTGCTGCTGGTCCGCCGGGGCCGGCTGGGGTCGCTGTGATGGGCCCGACGCTGACCGTCGACGTCGTACGCCGCGCCCGCCGGCGCCCCGCACGGCGGCACCGACTGGTGATCGCCGCCCTGTCGCTGCTGGTCTTCCTGGTCTTCGTCGCCCGCGTGCTGCTGGGCGACTTCACCGTCACCATCGCCGACTTCTTCCGGATCCTCGGCGGCGCCGAGATCCCCGGCGCCACCTTCATCGTGATGGAGACCAAGCTCCCGCGCGCGGTGCTGGGGGTGCTGGTCGGGGTCTGCTTCGGGGTGGCCGGCGCCATCTTCCAGGCCTCGCTGCGCAACCCGCTGGCCAGCCCGGACGTCATCGGGGTCTCGGTGGGCGCCAGCGCCGCCGCGGTCACCGCCGTGGTGATCTTCGGCCTCTCCGGCGGCGCGGTCTCGGCCGCCGCGGTGGCCGGGGCGCTGGGCTGCGCGCTGCTCGTGCGGATGCTCGCCGGCAACAACCCCTACCGCCTGGTGCTGGCCGGCATCGGGATCAGCGCCGCGCTGCTCTCGGTCGTGCAGTACCTGTTCACCCGCGCCGACGTCTGGGACGCCCAGGTGGTGCTGCGCTGGCTCACCGGCAGCCTCGGCGCCGCCGACTGGCCCACCGTCCGGCTGCTCGGCGCGATCGTGGCCGTGCTGCTGCCGTGGGTGTGGTGGGCGGTCCACTCGCTGTCGGTCGCCGAGCTCGGCGCCGACGTCGCCACCGGGCTGGGCGTCTCGCCGCGGCGTACCGACGTGATGCTGCTGCTCGCGGTGCTGCTCACCGCCGCCGGGGTGGCCGCGGCCGGGCCGGTCGCGTTCGTGGCGTTCCTGGCGGGGCCGATCGCCCGGTTCCTCAACGCCGGGCGCAGCACCCTGGTCGGCGCCGGCCTCGTCGGCGCCGCGATCGTGGTGGGCGCCGACTACGCGGCCGACTACCTGATGGCCGACATCAACTTCCCCGTCGGCGTCGTCACCGGCGCGCTCGGGGCGCCGTTCCTGCTCTGGCTGCTCGCCAGCGGCCGCACCGGAAGGAGAGTCGCATGACCCGACTCGTTGCCGACAACGTCACCCTGGGGTACGGCGACCACACGGTCGTGCACGAACTGTCGATGGCGGTGCCCGACCATCGGGTGAGCGTGATCGTGGGCGCCAACGCCTGCGGCAAGTCGACGCTGCTCCGCGGCATGGCCCGGCTGCTGCGCCCTACCGGCGGCGCGGTGCTGCTCGACGGCACCGCCATCCATCAGCACCCCACCAAGCAGGTCGCCAGGACCCTGGGCCTGCTGCCCCAGGGCGCCGTCGCCCCCGAGGGGCTCACCGTCACGGACCTGGTCGGCCGCGGCCGGCACCCGCACACCGGGCTGCTGCAGCGCTGGTCGCGCGAGGACGACGAGGCGGTGGCCGACGCCCTGGCCCTCACCGGCACCCTGGACCTGGCCGACGCGCTGGTCGACGAGCTCTCCGGCGGCCAGCGCCAGCGGGTCTGGGTCGCGATGGCGCTGGCGCAGCGGACCGACCTGCTGCTGCTCGACGAGCCCACCACCTACCTCGACCTGGCCCACCAGGTGGAGCTGCTGGACGTGCTGCGCGACCTCAACGCCGGGCGCGGCACCACCGTGGTGATGGTGCTGCACGAGCTGGCCCTGGCCAGCCGGTACGCCGACCACCTGGTCGCGATGAAGCACGGCCGGATCGTGGCCGCCGGGCACCCCAACGAGGTGGTCACCCCCGAGGTGGTGCGCGACGTCTTCGACCTCGAGTGCCGGGTCATCCTCGACCCGGTCTCCCGCACCCCGCTGGTGATCCCGATGGGTCGCCACCACAAGCTGATCGGAGCCACCGCATGAGCACGAGCACGAGCACCCTGCCGATGATCCTCGAGGAGGTCGAGGTGACCGGAGTCGACCGGCTCTCGCCGTCGTTCGTGCGGATCGAGCTGGGCTCCGCCGGGCTTGCCGAGATCGGGCCGGACGGCCCGCTGCTGGACCAGCGGATCAAGCTGATCTTCCCCGGCGCCTCAGGCCAGCTGCCGGACTTCACTGGCGCCGACGAGTCCTGGTACGCCGCCTGGATGGCGCTCCCCGAGGCCGAGCGCGGCAGCATGCGCACCTACACGATCCGGGCGGTGCGCGGTCGTGGCGCCGACACCCGGATCGTGGTCGACATCGTGCTGCACCCCGGCGCCGGGGAGCACGGGCCGGGCGCGGACTGGGCCGAGGCCGCCCGGGTCGGCGATCGCGTGGTGCTGGTCGCGCCGCGGGTCGGGCACGACTTCGGCGGCATCGAGTTCGACCCGGGGGAGGCGACCGAGGTGCTGCTGGTCGGCGACGAGACCGCCGTACCGGCGGTGGCCGGGATCCTCCGGGACCTGCCCGCCGACGCCAGCGGGGCGGCGTACCTGGAGGTGCCGGTGGTCCAGGACTTCCTCGACGACGTGGTGCCGCCGACCGGGGTAAAGCTGACCTGGATCGCGCGCGACGGGGCCGCGGTGGGCCAGCGGCTGCACGCCGCGGTGGCCGCGCACCTGGGCGTCGGAGCGGAGCTGCCCGACGCCGACGACGTCACCGAGGCCGACGTGGACCCGGAGCTGTGGGAGACCCCGACGTACTCCTCCTCCGGCGAGGCGCTGCCGGAGTCGGGCAGGCCGCACGCGGGGCTCTACGCGTGGATCGCGGGGGAGTCCGGGATGGTGACCGGGCTGCGCCGGCACCTGGTGCGGGAGCTGGGCGTGGACCGCAGCCAGGTGGCGTTCATGGGGTACTGGCGCCAGGGTGTGGCGATGCGCGGCTGAGGCCGTCAGCCTCGCCGAGCCGGGCCGTCAGCCCCCGGCGGGTACGACGTGCGCGTCGGGCCCGGGGAAGACCAGGCCCTCGTGGCCGTCGGTCCACCGGACCATGTACGGCGGTGAGCCGTCCGCGCCGCGGACCTCGATGATCTCGCCGCTGTTGCGCGGGGAGTCGACCTTGTTGCTCTCGCGGACCAGTCGATCGCCGACCTGTGCTCGCATGTCCCACCTCCGGGTCTCTTCGTCCAATATGCGCCGGGTCGCGGGGTGCTCACAAGGGCTGTAGGTCACCTCGTCGGCGGTGTCTCAGACCTGAACCAACGAGATGGTGCCCGAGACGCTGCGCGCGCGCAGCTCGATGAACTCCTGGCCCGCCGCGGGCTCACCGGTGCTGGGCAGGTCGGATGCGATTCGGCCCGAGCTGGTGGCGATGTCGGTCCACACCGGGGTGCCGGAGGCGACCCCGATCTGCATGTTGCCCGAGGCGTTGCGCAGGGTCAGCCGACCGCGCACGGCTCGGCGTACCCGGACATCACCGCTGCCGGTCGCCATCGAGAGGTCAGCCCCCGACTCGGCGACCTCAAGGTCGCCCGAGCCGGTCGTGATCTCGACCGGCCCCGAGGTCCGACCGAGGGTGACGTTGCCCGAACCGGTGGAGATGTTGGCGGACGACTCGACCCGCTCCAGCTGGATCGCCCCGGTGGCGCTCTTGAGGCGAAGCTCGCCGCTGCCTTCGGTCATCGTGATGTTGCCGGTTCCCGTCCCGATCTTGGCCCAGCCGGTCGGACCGCCGATCCGCACTGCCCCCGAACCCGTGCCGACCGCGACCCCACGCAGCGGTCCGTCGGTGCTGATGTCGGCTCGGTGCGAGCGCAGCGACACGACGCTGTCTGCCGGCACGGTCACGACCACCTCCACCGCCTGTTCAGTCTGCGGGCCGAACCCGAACCAGTTCTTGGGCGCGACCACGTCCACCCGGTCGCCCTGGTGGGTCACCTGCACCTGGTCGGCGCGGGGGCCGACGACCCGCACCACGGTGCTGTCCCGTTCGGCGGCCTCGACCCGGATCGAGCCGCGCCCCACCTCGACGTTCAGGGCGATCGGTTCGGGGGTGGCGAAGATGCGTTCCATGATGCTCCTCAGATCCAGCCGGTCATCTTGCGAGCCTGGCCGCGGCCGCGCCCGGGCTGGTCGCCGAGGAACGGGATGCTGGACAAATCGATGTCGATGTTGATGGCGTGCTCGTTGGTCGCCTGACGGACCAGCGCCACCAGCCAGGTGTTGAGGCTCTGACTGGCCGCGGCGGCCTTGTCCTCGGCCTTGGCCTTGAGCGACTCCGGGATCCGGAGCGTGACGCGGGCCAGGCCCTCCTCGGACTCCTCGGGGTTGGGCGCGTCCGAGAGGGTCGGCGGCGCGGGGGCCTGCGGCGCGGGCGGCGGCACCTCGATCACGAAGTCGAGGTCGCGGCCGGTGAGGCGAACGTCGACGCTGCCGGCCTCCAGCTGGGTGGTGATCTCGGCGGCGGCCTGGCTGATCGCCTCCATCAGGGCCAGGCGGGTGGCCGACTCCAGGGCGTAGGCGAGTCGTTCGGCGGTGGTGCGAACCTCGTCGCCGCCGGCCTCGGCGGCGGCGAGCAGGTCACGGCGGAGGTGATCCACGTACGGCGTGATGTCCATGGACACCACTATGACGTCAACGTGACGTCATAGTCAAGAGGCATGACGTCAGATTGATGTCGTCATGGTGTCACAGGTCGAAGAGCGAACCCGATCCGTGGATGTCGACGTCGGTCTTCGGCTCGTGCGCCTCTGTTGCTGCCGCGGGGCCGGGCGCGGGCGCTGCCTCTGCCTCTGCCGCTGTCTTGGGCTCCGGCTCTGCCTCGGGCTCGTCGTCCGCGTCGAAGATCGTGTGCGGATCCGCGAGTACTTCGTCCCCGGCCCCGGCGACCTCCGCCACCGGATCCTCCACCGGCTCCGGGGCCGGGGTCGAAGCAGTCTCTGCAGCCGGCGCAGCCGCCGGCGGCCCGGTCGTCTCGGTCGGCTCGGGCGCGACGATGTCGAACAGCGAACCGCCCTCCGGAATCCCCGCGGGTACGGCGGCCGCGGGTGCCTGCGGAGCCGCCGGCGTCACCGGTGCGACCGGCTCCGCGGTGGCGGCAGGCGTCACCGGCTCGGCCGGAGCAGCCGGCGCAGTGGGCTCGGCCGGAGCCGCGATGTCGAACAGCGAGCCGGACCCCAGGTCGGTCGCCGGGGCCTCGGCCACCGGGGCGGGGGCCGGTGCCTCGGGAGCCGGCGCTGCCGGGGCTGCCGGTGCGGCGGGCGCGGGCTCCTCGGGAACCAGGTCGAACAGCGACCCACCCGCGGCCGGAGCCGCGGGAGCGACAGGTTCAGCGGGCGCGGCCGGAGCCGCCGCAGCGGGCGCGGCGGGCGCCGGGGTGTCGAACAGCGAGGACCCGGCGTCGAACAGCGAGCCGGACTCGGCCGGAGCGGCCGGCGCTGGCGTGTCGAACAGCGACCCGGACTCTGCCGGAGCTGCTGGCGCGGCCGGGGTATCGAACAGCGACCCGGACTCAGCGGGCGCCGCCGGGGTGTCGAACAGCGACCCCGAGCTGGTCCCGCTGCTGGCGCCGGCGTTCGGCCCCACCTCCGCCGGCGCGGTCACGGTGTCCGGAGTCTGGGTGACGTCCCCGACCTCGGGCTCGTCCTTGATGGCCTCGTCGCCGGCCGCCACCGCACCCGCGGTGGCACCGGCCGCGGCCGCGCGAGCCGAGGAGCCGGGCGCGGCCCTGGTGGCCATCTCGCCCTTCACCGAAGCCAGCAGCATCTGCGCCACGTCGAGGACCTCGACCTCCTCGCGCGCGTTGCCCTTGGCCTGCTCGGAGGTGAGCCCGTCGGCCAGCATCACCCGGCAGAACGGGCAGCCCACGGCGATCTGGTCGGCCCCGGTGCCCACCGCCTCCTGGGTGCGGTTGACGTTGATCCGCTCGCCGAGGTTCTCCTCCATCCACATCCGGGCACCACCGGCGCCGCAGCAGAAGGAGCGTTGCGAGTTGCGCTCCATCTCGACGTACTGGGCTCCGGGCAGCACCTGCAGCAGCTCACGCGGCGGCGAGTAGACCTGGTTGTGGCGACCCAGGTAGCAGGGGTCGTGGTAGGTGATCGAGCGCTTCGCGGCGCCCGGCCCCTCGGTCACCGGGGTCAGCTTGCCCTCGCGGACCAGCCGGTTGAGCAGCTGGGTGTGGTGCACGACCTCGAGCTCGATGCCGAAGTCGCGGTACTCGTTGCGCAGCGTGTTGAAGCAGTGCGCGCAGGTCGAGACGACCTTCTTGACCTGGTACTCCTTGAAGGTCTCCACGTTCTGCGCGGCCAGGCCCTGGAAGACGAACTCGTTGCCGGCGCGGCGTGCCGGGTCGCCGGTGCAGGTCTCGCCGTTGCCGAGTACGCCGAAGGTGACGCCGGCCATGTCCAGCAGCTCGGCCACCGCGCGGGTGGTCTTCTTGGCCCGGTCCTCGTACGCCCCGGCGCAGCCGACCCAGAACAGCCAGTCGACCTCGTCCAGGCTCTCGATGGTCTCGCCGACGACCTTGACCTCGAAGGGCAGGTCCTTGGCCCAGTCCATCCGGGCGCTGGGCGACATGTTCCACGGGTTGCCCTTGTTCTCCAGGCCCTTGAAGAGCTGGTTGAGCTCGGCCGGGAAGTTGGACTCCACCAGCAGCTGGTAGCGCCGCATATCCATGATGTGGTCGACGTGCTCGATGTCGACCGGGCACTGCTGCACGCAGGCGCCACACGACGTACACGACCAGAGCACGTCGGGGTCGATGACCGCCGAGCCGTCCTCGGGCATGTAGAACCACTCGTCGCCGGTGTCGCCGATCAGCGGCCGGTTCACCTCGCGGGCCAGCGCCTCGTCCTTCTCCAACAACGCCGTGGCCGCCGCGCTGCCCTCGCCGCCGGCGACCAGGTACGGCGCCTTGGCGTACGCGTGGTCGCGCAGACCCATGATCAGCAGCTTGGGCGACAGCGGCTTCTCGGTGTTCCAGGCGGGGCACTGGGACTGGCAGCGGCCGCACTCGGTGCAGGTGGTGAAGTCGAGGATGTTCTTCCACGAGAAGTCCTCGATCGCGCCGACGCCGAGCTTGGAGTCCTCGTCGAGGTCGTCGACGTCCTCCAGCGTGATCGGCTTGCCGTGCGAGGTCAGCGGCTTCATCGCGCCCAGCGCGGTGCGGCCCGAGGACTCGCGCTTGAACCAGATGTTGAACCAGGCGGTGAAGCGGTGCCAGGCCACGCCCATGGTCAGGTTCGTCGAGATCACGATCAGCCAGATCATCGCCGAGGTGATCTTGACCATCGCCACGAAGAACACGATGTTCTTCAGCGACTGAGTGTCGTCCGGGTAGAACCACTCGCCGACCAGGTGGCTGAGCGGGAAGTGCAGCGGGGTGCCTTCATGCAGCTTGTACTCGGCACCGCGGATGAACAGGATCGCGCCGCTCTCCAGCAGCACCATGAACTCGACGAAGTAGGCCTGCCAGAAGTTGGAGCCGAAGAACCGGCTGCGGCGGCCCAGGTTGCGTGGGTGCTTGACCTGCCGGTAGATGATCAGCCCGATGATGCCCAGGGTGCCCGCCAGGCCCAGGATCTCGGCGGTCCAGCCGTAGATGTACCAGCGGCCGAAGACCGGGATCTCGAAGAGCGGGTTGAACAGCTGGACGTAGCCGGCCATCACCGCGCTGGACAGCGCCAAGAACGCTGCGAAGACGAACCAGTGCAGGATGCCGATCCAATGCCACTGCAGCATCCGGGTGTGGCCGAGCGACTCCTTGACCATGTTGATGGTCCGCGCGACCGGCTCGTCGGTGCGGCTGGCCGGCGCTCCGGTCCGCAGCACGGACACGATGGCCTTGACCGCGCGGATCATGAAGAACGCGGCGACGACGGTGAAGCCCAGCGAGACGACGATCGCGAAGGTCTGCATGAAGAGTGGCTCCTCGGTGCGGTCTGGGCGCCCGCGCGACGTACGGCGTGGCGTCAGGTCGGAGCCTATGCGAGGCAGGCGACCTCGTCAGGCATCGGACCCGGCCACCACCTTACCCACAGGTAACATTGTCTGGCCCGGCTGTGCGGGGAGTGGTGACAGGCGCCACAGCGGGTCCGGGTGTCTAGTTGGGGGCCAACCAGCGCTTCACGGCCCGAGCCGTTTGCCCACAGTGCGGCCTTCTGAAGTCACCTGGTGGCTTCAGAAGGCCGCATAGAGCCCTTTTTCGAACTGTTGTTCACCATGTGAGACCAGGAGCCGGAACTGTCGGTGGGCTTGGGTTGGCTATGGGTATGTCGATCACGCAGCTCCGCGACCCGGCGCCGGCCGCTGCGCCTGCGGCTGGGTCGGTTGCGCCAGTTACTGAGGTGTCGCTGGCGGGATTGCTTGAGGGGGTGCGGGCCGGGCTCGCGGCGGCGGCCGAGGTCCCGGTCGGCTCGTGCGGGACTCCCGAGGTCGCCGCGTGCATCGAGGAGTTGGCTGGGATCGAGTCTGCGGCGAACGCGCTGCGCTGGGCCCTATCCGCCGAGGCCGATGCCCGTGTGGCCGCGTTGGATCCGGTGGTGGGGGACGCCTCGTCTGGGACGGATGCCTGGTTGGCGTCGTTGACGGGGACGACGAAGGCCTCCCAGGCCGCCGGGCTCCGGATCGCCCGCCTGCTCGAGACGAAGTACGCCGCCACCAGGGTCGCGTTCAAAGATGGGCGGGTGCGGGCCGATCAGGTGCGGGTGATCGTCAACGCCGCCGAACAGGCCCCGGACCGGGCCACCCGCGAGCAGGTCGCTGCCGCTGAGGAGTGGCTGCTGGGCAAGGCCACCGGGGACACCCACCCCAGGGGCCGGGCGATGAACGCCACCCGGCTCCGCCAGGCCGCCCGCCGCATGTTCTCCAGCATCGATGTGAACCTGGCGGCCGAACACGAGTTCGCCATGCTCACCGGCGAAGGCCAACACGCCGCACGCGAGACCTACCTGGCCTTGCATGACGACGGGGACGGCACCTGGTCGGGGAGGTTCCGGATCCCCGAACTGCACGGCAACCTCCTCAACACCGTGCTCGGGCACCTGACCGCACCCCGCCGCCTCACCCGCGACTCCGCCGGTCAGACCGTGGTCGACGCCTCGGCACCGGGACCCAGGTCCTACCCCGAGACCGCCGGGGCGGCGTTGTGTGAGCTGATCGAACACCTGCCCACCGGTGGGCACACCAGCAACCCGGCGACCATCTTGATCACCCTGGACCTCGACACGTTGCTGTCCGGGGTGGGGTCGGCCGGGTTGGACACCGGGATCCGGATCGAGGCCGGCGACGCCCGCCGCATGGCGTGCGAGGCCGGGCTAGTCCCCGCCGTCCTCGGCGGCGACTCGGTCCCCTTGGACCTGGGCCGGACCCGGCGCCTGCACACGATGAACCACCGCCGGGCACTGTCGCTGATGTTCGACACCTGTGCGATCAGCGGATGCGAACGCCCCTTCGCGTGGACCGAGATCCATCACCCCCACGCCTGGTCCACAGGCGGGGAGACGAGCTTGGCGAATGCCCTACCCCTGTGTGCCCACCACCACCGGATCGCCCACAACCCCGGCTGGGAACTCCGGCGTCACGCGGACAAGGAGCACACCTTCCACCGAGTCGGTCGCCAGATCAGGCCGAAGACCTCGCCGACCTCAGGCGCACCACCCGGTGTCGGCGCGACCGCGGACACCCTGACAACCTCAGGGCTACATCCGCTTCACCCGGCTGGTATAGGTCGGAGTCGAACAGAAGGAGCGACATACCGATGACTTACGAGACGTTTGCGGTGCCTGTGCTCGGTGGAGAGCTGCACGGCGGGAGGTGGGCTCCCGAGGCACCGGTCGGGCCGACCGTCCTGGCGGTGCACGGGGTGACGGCGTCTCACCGCTGCTGGTTGTCGCTGGCGAACCGGGCCCCGGACCTCGACATCGTCGCCCCGGATCTTCGGGGGCGCGGCCGCAGCAACGGGCTGCCGGGACCGGCCGGCCTGCGGCAGCACGCGGACGACCTCGCCCGCCTGCTGGATCACCTGGCGCTCGACAGGGTCGTCGTGCTCGGTCACTCCATGGGTGCGCTGGCCTCGGTCGTCTTCGCCGACCTCCACGCCGATCGGGTGGAGCGCCTGGTTCTCGTCGATGGCGGGCTGCCCCTGGAACTGCTGCCGGGTATGGACGCCGACCAGACGATGGAGGTCACCCTCGGTCCGGCGCTGGCCAGGCTGAGCATGACGTTCCCGACCCGCGAGGCGGTCCAGCAGCTCTGGCGGGCCCACCCGGCGTTCGCGGAGGGAATCTCCGCCGCGACCGAGGACTTCTTCGACTACGACCTGGTCGAGACGCCGGACGGGTTCCGCAGCCGCGTGAACCCCGAGCTCGTCCGGGACGACGTCAGGTCCCAGCTGGATCCCGGGACGCTGACGCCGGCGCTGGAGCGGCTACGGGTGCCGGCCACCTTCCTGTGGGCGCCCCGGGGGCTGCTCAACCAGCCGGACCCGCTCTACCCGCGCGAGGTGGCCGCCCACTGGGGCGCGCGACTCCCGCTCCTGAAGGTCGTCGAGGTGGATGATGTCAACCACTACACGATCATCTTCGACGACCGACCGCTCGACCTGATCGTGGCCGAGCTCCACCACCCAACACCAACACAGGAGAACGAATGAGCGACCTGATCGCCGGGCTTTCCCAGCAGCACGTGGACACGCCGCGGCTGCGCACGGCCGTCCTCAGCGACGGCAAGGACGCCGGGGAGGTCGTGCTCTTCGTTCACGGCAACGTCGCCTCGTCCCTGTTCTGGCAGAAGAGCCTGCTGGCGCTGCCCGAGGGGTACCGGGGCCTGGCCCTGGACCTGCGCGGGTTCGGGGCGTCGGAGACCAAGCCGGTCGACGCCACCCGCGGGCTGCGGGACTTCTCCGAGGACGTCGCCTCGCTGCTGGAGACCCTCGGTATCGAGCGGGCGCACCTGGTCGGCTGGAGCATGGGCGGCGGCATCGTCACCCAGCTGCTGCTCGACCGACCCGACCTGGTCGCCTCGCTCATCCTGCTCGCGCCTGTCTCTCCCTACGGCTTCGGCGGCACGACCGACGCGTCGGGCACCCGGATCGCCTCCGACGACCCGGGCACCGGCGGCGGCGGCGCCAACCCCGAGTTCGTGGCCGCGCTGCTGGCCGGCGATCGGGGTGCCGACTCGCCGAACTCGCCGCGCTCGGTGATGAACGCCTTCTACTTCGCCGACGGGTTCCGCGCGGACCTCGAGGAGAGCTACGTCGACTCGATGCTGACGACGGTGGTCGGCGACGACAACTACCCCGGTGACTCGGCGGTGTCGGAGAGCTGGCCCGGGTTCGGCGCGGGCGCGCGCGGGGTCCTGAACACGATGGCTCCCGGCTACCACGACGTCAGCGGCATCGTCGACCTGGAGACCAAGCCGCCGGTGCTGTGGGTGCACGGCGCCAAGGACGCGATCGTGGCCGACGAGTCGATGTTCGACCTGGCGAACCTGGGGAAGCTGGGCGCCATCCCGGGCTGGCCCGGGGACGAGGTCGCCCCGCCGCAGCCGATGGTCGCGCAGACCCGCGCCGTGCTGGACCGGTACGCCGCCGCCGGTGGGCGCTACACCGAGGTCGTCCTCGACTGTGGCCACAGTCCCCAGGTCGAGCGGGCCGAGGAGTTCGACGCGGCGCTCGCCGCGCACCTGGCGAGCAGCTAGTAGCCCACGCCCGCGAGGCGGCGGGACAGCTGACCGGCGACGCGGCGTACGGCGGCGGCGAGCCTGACCTCGTCGGGCCCGTTGTCGCTGGGGCCGTCGCTGGGGTAGGTCACCGCCACCCCGGCGACCGGGTGGCCGTTGTGGTCCAGTACCGCCGCGGCGACGCTGGCGAAGCCGGGGGTCACCTCGCCGCTCTCGACGGCGTACCCGCGCTGGCGGGTCTGGGACAGCAGGGCGCGCAGCCCGGTCAGCGACGTCGGGCCGAGCCCGTGTCGGTCCACGAAGGCGGTGCGGTCCGGGTACAGCGCCCGGACCTGGGCCGGCGGCAGGTGCGCCAGGATCGCCCGACCGCTGGCGGTCAGGTGCGCCGGCAGCCGCACGCCGACGTCGGTCACCAGGGACGGCCGGCCCGGCGCCCGCTCCTCGAGCACGTACAGCACGTCGCGACCGTGCGGCACCGCCAGGTGAGCGCTCTGCCCGACCTCGTCGACCAGCCCCGCGAGCTGGCGGCGCGCGATCCGCTGCAGCGGCGCCTGCCGCGCGTAGCCGCTGCCCACCTCGAACGCCGCGACGCCCAGGCCGTAGCGCGCCTCCTCGGGCAGGTGCACCACGAAGCCCTCGTCGATCATCGCGTTGAGCAGGTGGTACGCCGTTGAGCGCGGCAGGCCCAGGGTGCGCACGATCCGGTCCAACGGCACCGGATCGGGTTGGCTGGCCAGGAACCGCAGCACGCGCAGCGCCCTGGTCGCGGCGGGCACCTGGCTCATGCGGGGTGACGTTACCGACACCGGGCGGAGGTGGGGCGGA